>PVBE010528035.1_pt1 | contig 16045 bp, 16 predicted proteins | sample 1631181 | NCBI WGS metagenome assembly PVBE01 (sample SAMN08397723, study PRJNA350692) | Marine metagenome, whole genome shotgun sequencing project. | isolation source: water | place: Pacific Ocean | collected 2012-04
CAGGATCCGCCTGCCTACCAGAACCGGACCGGGCTGGGCGGCTGGGGGGACTCGGCGATCTGGACCGGGACCTGGCTGGCGGCCGAGGCGCTGCGGCTCATGGCCACCGGCTCGCCCGCCGCGCGCCGGCGCGTGGGGGAGATCGTCCGCACCCTGCACCTGTGGTTCAACGTCAGCGGCGATCCGGGCTACCTGGCGCGGTTCGCGGCGCCCAGCGGCGAGCACCCGCTGGTGCGCATGGACTGCGGCCAACGGGGCATCCACTGCCGCACGGCGCACGCGGGTCGGGAGTACGACTGGAGCGGGCACATCTCCCGCGACCAGTACTCGGGCGTGATGATGGGCTATGCCCTCGCCTACGAGGCCAGCCGGGGGGGCGGCGCGGGGCTCGGCGGCGAGGAGACCCGCCGGCTCATCCGCGATGACGTGGTCGAGCTCATCCGGGAGCTGCTGCGTGAGCGGACAGTGCCCGTGCTCATCCACTGGAACGGCACCCCCATGGGCCCCGTCGACCTGCGGACCCGCTACGCCATCGTGTCGAGCCACGAGATGGTCGACGGCGCCGCCGAGATCACCGTCGACACCAACGACTTCGGCAGCTCGGAGATCTGGGCGATCCGCGAGTTCGTGCCCAACGTCGGTCCGCTGCTACGCCAGATCCCCCTGCTCGGCGGGCTGGTGCCCGAGCGGGCGGCGCGGCCGGACAGCGCCGTGATGATGCTGGCGTACCTGCGGATGGGGATGCTCGTGACCGCGGGGGAGGCCGGCTTCGAGGCCGACCACCGCGCCTTCTCGCAGCACTACGACGAGCACTTCGACGAGTGGATGGGCCTGGCGGCGGAGTGGCAATACGCCGGCGAGTGTGGAGGGAGCTACTACGCCAACAACATCGTGATGGAGCCCATGTACGTGCTCGGGCGGCTCGAGGCCCGCCATGGCGACCCGGCGCGGGCGGCGCGGATCGCCAGGGAGATCCTGGACGATCGCATGTGGTCCGAGCACGGCGACGCCAAGAACTCGTGGTTCTCGTTCATGCACGCCGCCCAGTCCGACCGCGACCGGGCGGGCGGGCTGGTCGAGGCGGTGCGTCAGCTCGAGCAGTTCCCCCCGGCGCCGCGGGCGTCCCGCACCGTCGATCTCCGGGGCGACGCCCGCTTCGCCGAGCGGGAGCCCGGCTGCCCCGATCACCTGGCCCGGCCGGCGGCCATCGACATCGCAGATCGCCCGCCCCAGGACTTCCAATGGCAGCGAAACCCGTGGGCCCTGGTACACGGCGGAAACCCCGCTGTCGTCTACCCCGGCGTGGACTTCCTGGCGGCCTACTGGCTCGGCCGGGCCGAGGGATTCCTGGACGATCCCGCTCCGGAGCGCTGCCTGGCCTGGCGGTAGGGCGGCGCGGACGAAGCCCCCTGCCCACAGGCGGGCGCGCTGGACCCTTGCGTGCCACAGGATCTCGGGGGATGCTGCGCCACTTCCGGTCAAATCTTCACCCATCAAGGGGAGCACTACATGCGCAAGTCCATCGCTATCTTCTCGGTTCTGGCCACGGCCATGCTGGCAGCCCCGAACGCCGACGCAGCCGAGGCGCTCCGCAAGTTCGGCTTCGGCGTGTCCATGGACGGAGGAGTCGGGATCGAGGTCCCGATCAACCTCACGCCGACCTTCCGGGTTGCGCCGCTGGTGTCCTTTTCGATGAACTCGACCACCGTCGAGCGGGCCTCCGGTGACGCCGCCGAGTCCGGCGGGCAGGCCATCGGCCTCGGCGTGGGCGCCTACTCGCTCATGCGCACCGAGGGTCCGTACCTCATGTACGTCGGCGGTCGCGTGGGCGCGCTGCTGTCGAGCACCTCCCAGAAGCATGCCTCGCTGGCTGTCGAAGCGGGTTCCGTCGGCCCCTCCCAGAAGCAGGGCGACGCCGAGAACGGCACCTCCGGCACCGACATCGCCGTCGCGGGTGTGCTGGGCAGCGAGTACTTCTTCAACCCCCGGTTCAGCCTGGGCGCCGAGGTCAGCCTCAACATCATCCTGGTCGGCGATCGTGAGCAGGACAAGGACGATGACGACGTCACCGAGACGAGCACCAACGTCACCACCGGTGGCGCGGTCAACGCCCGGTTCTACTTCTAGGACCCAGCTGACTTGATCATCTTGGGGCGGCTCACGTAGGTGGGCCGCCCTTCTTCTTTCCATCTCCCCGGACATCGATGAGCAAGTACCTGACCGCTCCGGTCGAATCCGACAAGATGCCCACGGGCATCCCGTTCATCATCGGCAACGAGACGGCTGAGCGCTTCAGCTACTACGGCATGCGGACCATCCTGGTGGTCTTCATGACGGAGTTCATGCGCACCGCCGTGGGCGATCTCGACCTGATGACGGAGCCCCAGGCCAAGGTCTGGTACCACAACTTCGGCACGGCGGTTTACGCCCTGCCCGTCCTCGGAGCCATCGTCTCCGACGCCTGGCTGGGCAAGTACAGGACGATCCTCTGGCTGTCCGCCGTGTACTGCGCGGGCCACATGGTGCTCGCCTTCAACGAGACCCGCGAGGGCCTGATGTGGGGCTTGGCGCTCATCGCCCTGGGCTCGGGCGGCATCAAGCCGTGCGTGTCCGCCCATGTCGGCGATCAGTTCGGCAAGAAGAACGCGAACCTCATCGAGCGGGTCTTCACCTGGTTCTACTTCAGCATCAACTTCGGCTCGTTCTTCTCGACGATGCTCACGCCCTACCTGCTCCGGAACCACGGCGCGGGCTGGGCCTTCGGCATCCCAGGCGTGCTCATGGGCATCGCCACGGTGTTCTTCTGGCTGGGCCGCAACCGGTTCGTGCACATCCCCGCCCGGGGCGCCGAGTTCTTCAAGGAGATCACGGGCCCCGAGTCCCGGTCAGCCATCTTCCGGCTGGCGCCCATCTACCTGTTCGTCGCCTTCTTCTGGTCGCTGTTCGACCAGACAGGATCCGCCTGGGTCCTGCAGGCCAAGAGCATGGATCGGATGGTGTTCGGGTTCGAGCTGCTTCCGTCGCAGGTGCACTCGGTCAACCCGCTGCTCATCATGATCATGGCGCCGATCTTCTCGTACCTGATCTACCCCTTCGTCGGCGCGCGCATGAACCTCACGCCGCTGCGCAAGATCGGGTTCGGGCTGTTCCTGAGCGCCGGCTCGTTCGCGGTCGTGGCCGTCGCCGAATCCCTGATCACCGCCGGCGGAACGCCGAGCGTGTGGTGGCAGATCGGGGCCTACGTGATCATCACCGCCGCGGAGATCCTGGTCAGCATCACGGCGCTGGAGTTCGCCTATACCCAGGCCCCCAAGCGCATCAAGTCGGTGGTGATGTCGCTGTACCTGCTGTCCATCTCGCTGGGGAACATGTTCACCTCCGCGGTCAACACCGTGATCCAGAACGACGACGGCACCTCCAAGCTCACCGGCGCGGGCTACTACTGGTTCTTCGTCGGCACCGTGGTCCTGGCGGGAATTCTCTTCGTCGGCGTGGCGTCTCGGTACAAAGAGAAGACGTACATCCAAGGGGATGACTGACCGTCGATCTCCTTGACACCCCCTGAGTCGTTTCGATACCAGGGGCCCCCTCTTTCCCGCCCCCGCGCGTTCGCGCACGAGGGGGCTTCCAAGGCGCTCTGTCATGCCCCTGCAGCCGGTGACCACCACCAGTAATGTCCTGATGGGCTTGGCGATCCTGGGCGTGGCCCTGCTCGCCGTCGCCTGCGATCCCAAGTACCCCAACTGCGACAACGACGGGCACTGCCGCGCCAAGGGCGAGTACTGCGTCAACGGCCTGTGCCAGCAGTGCCGCACCAACGACCAGTGCGGCGCCTGCCGGACCTGCAACGCGGGGGCCTGCCAGACGGTGGTCGGCTGCTGCGTGCACGACGGCGACTGCTCGGTGGGCCAGGCCTGCCGCAACGGCGCCTGCGGCCCCGAGTGCCTCGACGACGCCGCTTGCGGCGCCGGCGCCAAGTGCACCTCCGGTCGCTGCGTCCCCGACGTGCAGTGCACGGGCGCCGGCGACTGCCCGGGGGGCGAGACCTGCCAGGACGGTCGCTGCGTCGCCCCGCGGGACACCGGCCCGACGGACTGCTCCCTGGACAACGTCAACTTCGGCTTCGACAGCGCCGAGATCTCCAGCCAGGGTGGCCGGACCCTCGAGTCCAACGCCGCCTGCCTGAACTCCAAGGGCAACCCCAAGGTGACCATCGAGGGGCACTGCGACGATCGGGGCACCGAGGAGTACAACCTGCACCTCGGCGAGCGCCGGGCCCGCTCGGCCAAGCGCTACCTCGAAAAGCTCGGCGCCTCGGGCTTCCGGGTGGTCAGCTACGGCGAGAACCGGCCGCTGCACTCGCCCGCCCGCAGCGAGGCCCAGCACTCCGAGAACCGCAGGGCCGGCTTTGAGATCCGGTAGACCCGCCCTCGCCCGCGCCGGCGTCTGCCTGGTGGCGCTCGCCGTGCCCGCGGGCTGCGTGAGCAGCACCCAGGGCAAGCAGATGCAGCGCGACATCCTGGCGCTGCAGGCCCAGTTCGACGAGCTGCGGGCGGACAAGGACCTGGTCAAGAAGACGCTGGAGCGAGCCAAGAAGGAGATCGACGCGCTCGAGGGCTCCAACAAGGACGCCACCGAGCTGCTGCGTCGCCTCGGCGCCCAGTCCGGCGTGCAGATCGACGGCCTGCGGGTCGAGGTGAGCAAGCTCAACGGGCTTCACGAGGAGACCCGGCACGAGATCGAGCGCCTGAAGAAGAGCCTGCAGGAGCTGCGCACGCTGTCGAACCGCCCGACCGGGCCGCCGCCGCTGCCCGAGGAGAGCGCGGCGCTATACCAGCACGGCGTCGACGCCTACCAGAAGGGCGATCTCAAGGAGGCCATCCGGGCGTTCCGGGCGTTCCGCGCAAGGTTCCCCGCCGACGATTACGCCGACAACGCCCAGTACCTGCTCGGTGACAGCATGTTCCTGCGCGGCGACTACGTGGAGGCGGTGGCCGAGCTTCAGGTCATCCTCCAGCAGTACGCGACCGGCGAAAAGGCGGACGACGCCTACTTCCGCATCGGCGAGGCCTTCGACGCCATGGGCAAGTGCGCCGAGGCGCGGGTCTTCTACAAAGAGGTCAAGAAGCGGTTCCCCACCAGCAAGCGGGTGGCCGAGGTGAACAAGAAGCTCAAGGGCAAGTGCAAATGAGCAGGATCGTCCCGCTGATGTTCATGGTCGGCGCCGCCTGCACCCCCGGCAGCACGAGCTCCCCCGGCTCGGACGACAGCAGCCCGACGGCGCCGACGTCCTCGGCCGATGACGGCGCCGCCAAGCGCCTGCACCTGATCTTCACCGGCAACGTGCACGGGGAGATCGAACCCTGCGGTTGAAAGAAGAACCCTCTGGGCGGTCTGGCCCGGAAAGCGACCTTCATTCAGAAGACGACCTTGGACGGCAAGGAGGCCTCGCTGGTCCTCGACGCCGGCGACCTGCTCTACCAGACCACCTCGCTCCCTGAAGGGCAGCGTGAGGCGGCCAACGTCGCCGCCGACGCGCTGGTCGCAGAGCTGGCGCGCACCAAGGTCGCCAGCCTCGTGCCTGGCGAGCGGGACCTGGCCGCCGGCATGCCGGCCTACGTCAAGCGGGTGACCGAGGCCAAGCTGCCGATGCTCGCCGCCAACCTCCTGGACAAGACCACGGGCAAGCGCCCGTTCCCGGGCCGGCGCGTCGTGACCGTCGGCGGCGTCAAGGTGGGTCTGGCGGGCGTAGTGGCCAAGGCCCCGTTCGAGCGGGTGGCCGATGTGCAGGTGCACCCACCGCTGGCCGAGGCCGCAGCCGCCGAGCTCAAGGCGCTCCACGCCGAGGGGGCGCAGCTGTTCGTCCTGCTCGCCCACGACTCGGCCCGCCACCTCAAGGACGCCCTGCCGGCCGAAAACGGCTGGAACGTGATCGTCACCGGCCACGATCGGAGGGGCCGGCGCGAGGCCGAGCGCATCGGCGACGCCTTGGTCGTGTCGGGCGGCGACCGCGGGCGGCAGGTCGGCCACCTGGCGTTGGACCTGGAGGGCGAGCCCCCCTGGAGCAAGCTGTCCAACGCCGGCGAGGTGGCGGCGCTGGAGGAGGAGCTGCGGCGGATGGTGGATCGGCGCAAGTACTACGAGCGGATGATGGGCAGGGAGGGTCTCAAGGAGCAGAGCAAGACCTTCTACGGCCAGCGCCTAGCCCAGCTCGACAAGGACAAGCTCGACACCCAGACCAAGCTGGACGCCGCCAAGGACGCCCCAAAGGCCGGCAACCGCTACGAGCTGGCGATGGCGCCGATGGATGCCCGCATCCCGGACGATCCCGCCTGTGCGGCGGCCTTGGCCCCGGCGGTGCAGCGGTTGGCGGTGCTGAAGCCTAAGGGGGCCCACGGAGGTCATGGCGACCACTCGGGGCACGATCACCCGCCAGGTCATGGCCATGATCACGGTCCGGGCGTCGGGCACGGTGCACCGTCAGGTGTGTCCAAGGTCCTGAAGACGACAGGTGTTCGTCGGCCGGCAAGAGCGTCGCCGGCCCCTGCGCCCTCCGGAGCTGGGCGATAAACGTCGCGCCGGTGGCGTCGACCACCGTCACCAGCTTTTCATCCGCGGACACCGTCTTGGTGAGGTGCCGGGCCGGGAGCTCCACGTAGCCAGGATCCGTCACGGTCCAGCCCGCCTCCGACCCCTCGTCCCAGCTGAGCTGGGCGACGGGCCCTTCGCCGTTGCCCGGGTGGGCCACGCCGCACGTGGTGAGCAACAACGACACGGCGACGACCTTGGACCTCATGTACCCAATGTAGTCGACGCCGCCGTGCGCCGCCATGTAGATACCCCGGATGCCCCAGCGCCCCCGGGCCTTCATCACCGGCATCACGGGTCAGGACGGCTCGTATCTGCTCGAGCTGCTCCATTCCAAGGGGTACGAGGTGTACGGCCTCGTCCGCCGCTCCTCGACCTTCTCCACGGAGCGCCTGGAGCACCTGTACCAGGACCCCCACGACCCCGACGTGCGGCTCAAGCTCATCTACGGCGACGTGCTCGATCGGGCCTCGCTCACGTCTGCGCTGCGCCAGGCGCGGCCCGCCGAGGTCTACCACCTGGCGGCCCAGAGCCACGTGCGGGTGAGCTTCGACCTGCCCGTGCACACCGGCGACGTCACCGGGCTCGGGGCGCTGCGACTGTTCGACGCCGTGCGCGAGGTGGCGCCGGACGCCCGCGTGTTCCAGGCCGCATCCTCGGAGCAGTTCGGCAACGCAGCGCAGTCGCCGCAGTCCGAGACCACGCCGTTCGCCCCTCGTAGCCCTTACGCCGTGGCGAAGGTGTACGCCTTCCACGCCGCCGTGAACTACCGGCAGGCCTACGGGCTGGCGATCAGCAACGGCCTGCTGTTCAACCACGAGTCGCCGCGCCGAGGCGCCACCTTCGTCTCCCGCAAGATCAGCCAGGCGGTGGCGCGCATCCACCACGGCAGCGACGAGGGCCTGTTCCTCGGCAACCTCGACGCCCGGCGGGACTGGGGGTTCGCCGGCGACTACGTCCAGGCGATGTGGGCCATGCTCCAGCAGGAGACGCCGGACGATTACGTCATCGCGACCGGCCGGACCCACTCGGTGCGCGAGTTCCTGGAGCGGGCGTTCGGCCACGTGGGGCTGCGCTGGCAGGACCACGTGCAGGCCGATCCCCGCTACCTGCGGCCGTCGGAGGTCGACTCCCTGTGCGGCGACGCCTCCAAGGCCCGCGAGGCCCTGGGCTGGGTGCCCACCGTCGACTTCGACGGGCTGGTGCAGATGATGGTGGAGGCCGACCTGGAGGCGGTGGGTGGCCGGGGCGGCTGAAGCGGCGGGCCGTCGATCCGAGGGGGGTTCGTCGACCCGCGCCCCCCGTCTGGACGTCGAGGAGGCCCAGCTCGTCGCGGAGCTCGCTGCCTTGATCAACGGAGACGAGCCCCCCCCGGTCCCCGAAGGCCTCGACGCCGAGCGTTTCGAGGCCCTGTGCCACCAGCATGGGGTCGCCAGCGCCATCGCGCGCGCCCCCGGCGCCCCCAGGCGACCTGCCCTGGCCCTGCGCCACCTCAAGCACTTCGCCCGCTCGGTCGAGGTGGAGGAGCGCAGGGACCGGGCGTTGTCCGCGCTGGCCGACGCGGGGCAGTCGGCGATCGTGCTCAAGGGGGCGGACTGGGCCTTCCGGGTCTATCCCGATCCCGGCATGCGGCCGATGGTCGACATCGACCTGCTCGCGCCGCCAGGATAGATCGCCGCCGTGGTGCAGGCCCTCGACGCCATCGGCTACTCGGTCGACCCCCGCGAGGAGGGCTTCCTGGAGGGCGGGTACACCGTTGGCTTGATGAGCGCCGAGCCCCAGGCGGTGCGCATCGAGGTCCACCCGGACCTGTGCCGGCGGACCCGCTACGACATCGACGTCGGCTCGCTCTTCGAGCGCTCGGTTCCGTTGGGTGACTCACCCGCCGGTCGGCGGATGTGCGACGTGGACTCCCTGCTGTACGCGGCGGTGCACCACGCCCTTCACGGCTACCGGATCCAGCTGCTCTGGCTGCTCGACTTCGCCCTGCTGGCGCACGTGTGCGGCCAGGACGACGCAGTCCGGGAGCGCGCCGGGCAGTGGGGCGCCCGCACGGCCATGGCGACGTCGCGTCGGTTGGCGGAGGCGCTGTTCGGGCCCTTGCCGCTCCCTCCGAGCCGCTGGAGCGCAGGTGGCTACCTGGAGGCGTTGGTCAGCGCAGACCACCTGCGGATGAACCGCTTTGACGACGACCGGCGGGCGCGCATCTCGTCGGCGGTGGCCCTGCTCGACCGGGGCAGGGCGGCCTACCTGTTCGACTCGCTCCTGCGCAGGATCACGAAGAAGTAGTCCCGGGGCAGCACGCCGAGCACCGGCGCCAGGCCCGCCAGCCCCAGCCAGAGGGTGGCCTGGGTCGCGGGCCCAGGGCCCGCGCTGCGCCGAGCCGGCCCCACAGGCCGCGAACCTGGATGGGCGCGGTGCGTCCCTGCGTCACCACCTGCAGCCCCATCCGCTCGGCCAGCCGGGCCAAGCTCGCGGGCGTGAAGCGGTGCAGCAGCGGCGACGCGAACGTCCGCCACCACATGCGCTCGAGCGGCCCGCCGACGCCCACCCGGTTCAGCGCCCGTGCCACCCCGACGAGGCTGCCGGCCGCCGACGGCGAGTGCACGACGATGCGGCCGCCCGGGGCCAGCCGGTCGCGGGCGGCGGACAACGTCGCGGCGGGGTCGGTGACGTGCTCGAGCACGTGGTTGAACAGCACCAGGTCGAAGGGGTCGCCCGCGGGCAGGTCGGCCGGGAAGAAGCCGTGGTGCACGTCCAGGCCCCGGTCGGCGCAGGCCCGGGCGAGGGCGGCATCGGGCTCGATGCCGACGCAGGTGGTGCCTTGGTCGGCGGCCAGGTCCATGGCCATGCCGTCGCCGGCGCCGACGTCCAGTACGCGTGCCGCGGGTCCTGCGGCCTGGAGGATCCGTCGCAGGTTGCTGCTGCGCAGCCCGGTCGACGCCTCGCTCAGGGCGGCGCGGTCGAGGGCGCCGGCGCGGCCGGGGTCGTCGAAGTCCGGGGTCAGCCGCGAGGCCCACTGGCCGCAGCTGGGGCAACGCACCAGCCACTGCGCCGACGTGTCGACCACGTCGCCGCCGCACACGACGCAGGGCGCCGTCACGGGTCCGGGTCCTTCAGCTCGAGGCTGGTTCCCAACCAGGCGGCGGCGCAGAACTGCAGCCAGACATCTCCCTGCATGCCGCACAAGACGTAGGCCCACAGGATCCCCGCCTCCAGCGGCGATCCGAGGGCGAACCGGGTGCGGCGCAGGAAGGCCCAGACCAGCAACATGCCGGCAACGACGCCGAATACGCCGTGCTCCGACGCGAGCGCAAGGTACTGGTTGTGGGGGCGGCGGCCTGCCAGCCACGTCCCATACGAGTCCATGGTCGTGACCGGGCAGCTGCTCCGGAAGTTCATGCCGCCCACGCCGGCCACCGGGTGCGCCGCGAAGCACGACAGGTTGCCGCTCACGCACTGCCAGTATTGGCTTGCGTGGCCGGTGACCGACCAGTCGCCGAGCTTGACCGTCTTCAGCGGCGTGTGGACCGGGCCGAGTCCCGAGGCGGACCAGCTGGGGTGCAGGGCGCCCTTGTGCACCTGGTGGCCGGCCGCAACGATCTGGATGGGGTGCACGTACATCACGAGGAGCGAGGCGGCGACCCAGCCCACAGCCAGGAGTCGGCGGGTTCGCCGCCACGGCACATAGGCGACGATGAGCGCGAGGGGGACGGCGAGGGTGGCGACGGACAGCGACAGCGCGGCCATGGCGAGGCCGGCGATGGTCAGGCCCATGCGGACCGGTCGGCCAGGGAGCGCCTGGATCATCGCGACCGCCGCCAGGAGCATCTCGCCTGACGAGGTCGGGCTGGAGGACAGGCCCGAGAAGCGGCCGAGATCGCCGATGTGCTGGTGGTCGCCAAGCTCGTACGCCCACTGCCGCACGGCGGGTGACAGCTGGGCGAGGACCCAGACCGCCGCCCAGCCGCAGATCGTCGCCGCGGCGGCGGCGCGCAGCAGCCTCAGCCGCTGCTCGATGTGCGGCCGCATCGCAAGCAAGGCCAGCAGCAAGCCCCCGACCAGGGCGACCCGCATCGCCCACATCAGCGCGACCTTGGTCCAGACCGCGGCGAGGGCGGACACGCCCGTGGCCGCCACGAGCAGCGCCATGGGCACGGCCAGCGGTTGGATCCGCCGCCGCAAGTCCGGCCGGGTGGCGACCGTCCAGGCGGCGAGCCCGATGGCCAGAGTGGCGAACGGACAGGCCCACTGCAGGCCGGCGCGGGCCACTATTGGGACGATCTGCGGGAGGACGTCGAGGCTCGAGGCGACCATCGCCAGGAGCGCCGCCCAGGTGAAGGCGGATGCGATCACGCGCCACGTAATAGCACGGGCTGCGCTGTCGCCGCGGGCCGCTGTACGATGCCCGCTCGATCCTGCCCCCATGCACGTCCTCCTCCTGGTCATCTACTACCCGCCCGATCCCGACCCGACCGGTCACCTGATGCACCAGGTGGCCGCAGGCTTGGTCTCACGGGGGCACGCCGCGACCGTGGTGACGACGCCCGCCGACGACCCTTGCGACGGCGGGGGCGTCGGGCGGGAGGAGCGGGACGGCGTGGCCGTTGTCCGGACGCCGGTGCTGGCCAAGCAGCGCAAGGGCTCGCTCGCGGAGCGCGGGCTCACGTACGGCAGCTTCTCCCTGCTGGCGGGAGTGCTCCCCCGGCTCGGCGTCGCCCGGCCGGACGTGGTGCTGGCGACCAACGGCGGCTTCGCAACGGGGCTGTCCGCCTGGTTCGCCGGCGTGGGCCGAGCGCCGGCGGTGTTCAGCGTCCAGGATCTGTACCCGGACGCCGCCGTGGCCGCCGGCAAGCTCCGGCCTGGGCCGCTGCTGTCGGTCCTGCGGGGCGTCGAAAGGGCGATGTACCGGCTGGCCGACCGGATCGTGGTCAACGCCCCCTCAGCGAGGCGCCGCCTCATCGACAAGGGGGTGGGCGAGGCCAAGGTCGCGGTGATCCCCAACTTCGTGGATGTCGACGTGGTGCGACCGCAGGCACGCCGCAACGAATTCTCGGCGGAGCACGGCTTGGACGACGCGTTCGTGGTCGGTTACTCGGGCAACGTGGGGTGGGCGTACGACTGGCCGTTGGTGCTCGACGTGGCCGACCGGCTGCGGGCGCCGGCCGCACCTCGATGGCGTCGAAGGTCTACGAGATCATGGCCAGCGGGCGGCCGGTGTGGGCCATGGCGGAGCCGGACACGGACCTGGCCGACCTCCTCGAACACGAAGGGTGCGGGGTGGTCACGCCGCCGGGCGATCTGCAGGCGGCGGCCGACGCCCTGATGGCGCTGGCCGACGATCCACAAGCCCGGCAGGACCTGGCCGATCGCGGCCGGGCCGCCGCCGAGGCCCGGTACAGCCGGGCGGCCGCCGTGGATGCCTGGGAGTCGGTGCTGACCGAGGCGGCGGGCCGATGACCGACGGCCCGGTGTTCGTGACCGGCGCCACCGGGTTCATCGGTCGACGTCTCTGCGACCGGCTGTCGGGCGCGGGGGTCGACGTGCGTCGCGGCGAGCGCCGGTCCGGCGTCCCCGACTGGTCCGCCGAGCTGGCCGGCTGCAGCGGTCTGGTGCACCTGGCGCACCCCCTCCCCAACGAGTCGCTCGTGGCCCTGCTGCGCGCCGCTGCCGAGGGCGACGTCCGCCGGGTGGTGCTCATGAGCAGCGTCAAGGCCATGGCCGAGTCCACGCCGCCGGGTGTCGCGTTGACGGAGGACGACGAGCCCCGCCCGTCGACCGCCTACGGCCACCGCAAGCTGGTGATCGAGGGGCTGGCCCGGCAGGAGGCCGAGGGGGGCTACGAGCTAGTCGTCCTGCGGCCTCCGGTGGTCCACGGCCCGGGCGCCCGCGGCGGCCTGGCCCGCCTGGCCTCCGCCGTCCGCCGGGGCTGGCCGTTGCCCCTGGGCGGCGTCGACAACGCACGCAGCCTGGTGGGCCTCGACAACCTCTGCGACGCAGTTGGCGCCTGCCTGAGCGCGGACGCCGCGGCGGGCCGGACGTTCCTGGTCGCCGACGGTCCGCCGGTCCGCCGGTGTCGACGTCTCAGCTCATCGCCCTGCTGGCCGAGGCCGCCGGGCGGAGGGCGCGCCTGCTGCCCATTCCGTCCGGCGTGCTGCGGGCCGCCGGCGCAGCGCTGGGCCAGCGCGGCAACGTCCGTCGCCTACTCGACAGCCTGGCGGTGGACGACTCGGCGATCCGAGCCGCGCTGGGCTGGCGCCCGGCCCTGGGCTTGGCTGAAGGTCTGGGCGCGATGGTGCGCGGGCGCCCGCGGCGATGATCGCCTTCCTCGTCCTCGCCGGGCTCGCCAGCTACACCCTGACCCCCATCGTCCGTCGGTGGGCCTTGCGGCGCGGGCTGGTGGACACCCCAAACGAGCGCACCCTTCACGTGGGCAGCGTGCCCCGCGCAGGCGGGATCGCCTTTGTGCTCCCGTTCCTCGTCCTCCTGGTCTTCGCGTGGGCCGTCTGGGATGCCATTGACAAGTTGGCCTTCGGGCTGCTGGTGGGGGCTGGGGGCGTAGCCATCGTCGCTTTCTTGGACGACCTGCGCCCTCGGTCCGCCTGGCTGCGCCTCGCCCTGTGGGCCCCGCTGCTGGTCGCCAGCCTGGCGGTCTACGGCGGCTTGCCGGAGCTGAACCTGGGCTTCGCGACGCTGCGTTGGGGGACCCTGGGCTCGGTACTCGCGCTCATCGGCGGCCTCTGGCTGGTGACGCTGTACAACTTTATGGACGGCATCAACGGCCTGGCGGCGGGCCAGGCGGTCTTCGTCGCCGGGGCGGCGGTGGTGTTGATGGCGGCGACGGGGGCGACGGGCACCACGCCCGTGATCGTGGGGGCTCTGGCCCTGGCGGTCGCCGGCTTCCTCGTGTGGAACTGGCGGCCCGGCTACGTCTTCATGGGCGACGTCGGCAGCGCCTTCCTTGGGGCCACCTTCGCCGTCTTCAGCCTGCACACCGAGACAACGGGACCCCGCCAGCTGCCTATGCTCACCTGGCACATCCTGCTGATGCCCTTCCTGGTCGACGCCACCTTCACGCTCATCCGCCGGGTCGTGACCGGGCGACAGTGGCGCAAGCCCCACCGGGAGCACGCCTACCAGCTCGCCGTGCTCGCCGGGCACAGCCACGCCCGGGTCGCCAGCGCGGTCTTCGCGCTGGACGTCGTGCTGTTCGGGTTTGCGTGGTGGTCCGTGCGCCACCCGACGCACCTGCTCGCCTGCGCGCTGGGGGCGTTCGCCCTCGTAGCGGTCTGCTGGTTCGCTACAGTGCGCGCATGGCCTGCACGACCCGAGACTGATCTTCCGGGCTGAGGCCCGGGAACAGCGGCAGCGCCAGGGAGCGGCGGTGGGCGGCCCAAGCGCCTGGCAGGTCTTCGGGAGACAGGCCCGAAGCCTCGGCGCACCAGGGCAGGACGTGGCATGCGGTGGCCCCGATCCGGGCGGACACCCCGCGGTCGGCGAGCTGGGCGAGGACGTCGTCCCGCGAGGGCCCGTCCTCGGACACCAGGCCGACGTAGGACTGCCAGGCGTGCTCCCCGTCGGGTGGGGGGAGGAACCAGGAGATGCCTGCCTCGTCGAACAGCTGGGCGTAGCGCTCCGCCTGCCCGCGGCGATCGGCGAGCAGCCCGTCGAGGCGGCCCATCTGGACCACCCCGAGCGCCGCGTGCAGGTCGGACAGCCGGTAGTTGCAGCCCGGCGCCGTGTGGCCGGCGGGCGCCCCGTGATTGCGCAGGTCCCGGGCCCGCTCCGCCACCTCGCGATCTGCGGTGACCACCATGCCCCCCTCGCCGGTGGTGATGACCTTGCGCGGGTGGAACGAAAGGGTGCTCACCCGGCCGATGCGTCCGATCCCGGGGGTGCCGAGCGCGCACGCGGCGTCCTCGATGACCCAGGCGCCCTCCGCCTCGCAGAGCTGCTGGATGCTTCGCAGGTCCGCCGGGCGGCCGAACTGGTGGACGGGCAGGACCGCGGCGGCGCCCGGGAGCTTCCGCTCGAGATCGTCGACGTCGATGTTGAACGTGCGCGGGTCCACGTCGACGAACCGGACGGTCCCGCCCCAGCGGACAACGGCGTTGGCGCAGGCCACGAAGGTGAACGACGGCACGACGACGACGTCGCCGGCGCTCAAGCCGGCCGCGGCGAGGCCCACCTCGAGGGCGGCGGTTCCGGACGACACGGCGACGGCGTGCGCGACCCCCAGCCGCTCGGCGACCAGCTCCTCGAACCGCTGCACCCTCGGACCGGCCATCACCCAGCCCGAGTCGAGCACCTCCAGGAGGGCCTGGCCCTCCTCCTCCCCCAGCACTGGTGCGGCAATGGGAATCACGTCGGCGATCATCGGCTGGCGAGCGACCCGGAGTCCAGGCTACCCTCCGCCTCGTGCGGACCTCAGCCCTCTGCACGCTGCTTGCGATCAGCGTGCTCACGACCCACCCCGGCGTCGCCGCCGCAGGGGCGTCCGCGGACCTCAAGCAGCACCGTAACCAGGGCATGGAGTACTACAAGCGCAAGATGTACCCGGCGGCCATCAAGTCGCTGCGCCAGGCGGCGAAGCAGCGCGGCGGCGGCGAGGACTTCAAGACCCACTTCTATCTGGCCAAGTCGTACTACGGCGTCGTGGACATCGAGCGTGGCTTCCCGGCCGTTCGCAAGGCGATCAAGATCGCGACCAAGGACCGGTCCAAGCGCTCGGCGGCGGCGCTTCTGAAGCGGATGGAGGAGTTCTTCGCGGGCGTGGAGATCAAGCAGGCGGAGGACCAGAAGGGCCAGGTCGACAGCGGCTACATCCACCTCGAGGACAAGGGCGGACTCATCAACAAGAAGAAGAAGGAGGCGTTCCAGAAGATCCGGTCCCGCTTCCGCGACAACAAGGTGAGCCTGCCGACCACGATCTACCTGCCGTTTGGCACGTACACCGCCAACCTGGCCCCGTTCGAGATCAAGAAGGGGGAGACCGCCGACGCCGAGACCTACCTGTACGTGCCCGACGCCGAGACCGAGTCCACGTCGGCCTGGTGGTACATCGGCGGCGGCGCGGTGGTGGCAGCCGGCGCGGCCGTCGCCGCAGTCCTCCTGTCCACGGAGGCGCCCCCTCCCCAGCGCACCCTCAACCAGCCCACAGTCGATCTAGGCCTGCAGTGAGCCCTTGGGCAGGCCGTTCCCACTGCTGACGCCGGCGCAAACCTGCGGGGCGCACAGCGTATCGTTGGGGTGGTGGGGAGGTTGGACGCTGATCGACGACATTGGTTATAGGGGCCGCCGATGAGCAGCAAGATCCGGCGGAGCGGAAAGGCGCTCCTGGACCTGGTGGTCCTTTGCGTGGCCTACGGGCTGGCGTTCCTGCTGCGCTTCGAGTTCGACCTGAGCCTTCAGTCGACGAAGCTGCTGTTCTTCACGCTGCCGTACGTTGTGCTCTTGC
>PVBE012020352.1_pt1 | contig 16045 bp, 13 predicted proteins | sample 1631181 | NCBI WGS metagenome assembly PVBE01 (sample SAMN08397723, study PRJNA350692) | Marine metagenome, whole genome shotgun sequencing project. | isolation source: water | place: Pacific Ocean | collected 2012-04
AAAATAAACCCGAGAAAAGCAACAACCGTACATCACTACTAATTAAATTTGAAATTACAATCCCCATTTTTCAAGGGTTTCAGACTGAGAAAGTGTGAAATTTAGGTGTTTTTCTTTGCTGGGGGGGCCAAGTTGGGTTAAAGCTTTGACAAAAATTTTAGGAAGGTAAATACAACGGCTTATTGTGAAGTAAATTCTACAGAACTTTAAGACCCTGGACGAGTATGTTGCAACAAATGATGAAGGTTTTGGCGAACCAAATCACCCATAGTTTCGCATTTTTCGAAACGCGGTGATTCGTAATAATCCGCTAACTCACTACGAAGCTGAACTAACTTTTCTCGTGTGGTGATGTTGTCTTTGCGCATACAATTCGCCAAATCGAGCAACATGTGTTTCGCAGCCCTTATTCGCCTTACCATCAAGGTTCGCTCCTCATACTGATATTGCCGCAACGTGGTTTTGTTCATCAACTCAATGGCCAATAAAACTATCGGGTTATTTTCCTTAAAATATTGCGGCATGTAAAGTGTTCGTTTGCCCTCATAGCTTTGCTGGTCGAAGTCGATGGCGCGAATCCGATATTGTTCTTCTTCAAAATCGGGCGTGATATCAACTACATAATTGTAGGCGCGCATATCGCCCAGCAAACGCACAAAACACCTTTCATTGAATTTCACAAATTCCTTGGCAATTCTAACCTTGTTGAAGGCCGGTCGATCCATATAGTCACGAATGAATTGGTCGCCCGGAATGCCCGGAATATGTTCTTCGATCAAAGTGTTTCCGTCAACCAGGTAGTTGATCCTGTTTGGGGAGAGAATATGCTCCAGTTCCAATCCATAGATTCTTGAAGCGTCCGCAATCTTGACGTAGAAATAGTCGTAATTGTCGTTTAACTGGTTGACAACCCTTATCCTGAATGGGTTTGAATTTCCAAAAGTGCAGTAGTCAATTCGAGAAATATGCAGGTGTTCCATCACTGAAATATCACCCTGTGTTTTCAGCAATGCATAGATCTTCGTGAGACCATGATTCAAGTCATCAAAAGTGCCTTCATCATAAAGGTAAGTCTCCCAAAGTGTGTCGTTTCCATGGCTGTCAATCACAGAAATAGATTCTTTGGGGTATTTCAGTTGTTCATAGGAAACGGGCAATTCTGTCCCCCGGCCATAATTCTTTACATACTTCCGAAGCTGTGGGATAACCGGGAAGAATGGTTTTTTTCGGGATATCACATTTTCGGATTCAGACATTTTTGCCATTTAACTGCTTACCCTTAACACCAAATCATCCACATCCACCATTGTGCCTGATTTCAATATTATCTGGTCAACAACGCCATCTTCGGATGCTGAAATGGTGGTTTCCATTTTCATGGCTTCAATAACAAACAGAGGGTCGTTCCGTTTTACTTCATCTCCTTTCTTTACCAAAACTTTGCTGAGTAAGCCCTGAAGTGGAACCCCAACATCGCCTTCTTCTGTAACTTTTTCATGTACTTCTTTTTCTACCACAATTGATCGATCCTTAATCTCGATAGAACGAGATTGGCCATTCAGCCTGAAGTGAACAGTTCTGTATCCATCCTCATTGGGCTGCCTGATATAAAGCAGGTGAACGATGAGGCTCTTTCCCGAATCTATTTGAATCAAGGTATCCTGGTTGTTTTCCATACCGAAAAAGAACTCCAGGGTAGGCACTACACTTACGTTTCCATATTCTTCCAAATGGTTCCAGTAATCTTCGAAAACACTGGGATAAAGCAGGTAGCTGATCAGATCCAGTTCGGAAACATGTTTACCAAATTTCCTTTTAAAGGATTTCATCTCGGCCTCGAAATCAATTGGATTAAGATGCACATTTGGCCGATCGGTGAAAGGGGCCTCCTCCTTCAACACCATCTTTTGCAGATCCGATGGAAATCCTCCGTGTGGCTGTCCAAGTTCGCCCAGAAAGAAACTTTTCACAGAATCGGGAAAAGAAACATTCCCTTCTCCATTTAAGATGGATTCTTTGGTCAGGTTATTTGAAACCATGTACAAAGCCATATCTCCCACAACTTTTGAGCTCGGTGTCACCTTCACCACATTGCCAAACAATTCGTTCACTTCCCCATAAGCTTTTTTGATTTCTGTCATCCGGTCGCCCAAACCAAGGCTCCTGGCCTGCGGGCCAAGGTTAGAGTATTGCCCACCCGGGATTTCATGCTTGTAAACTTCAGCAGTTCCTGACATCAGTCCAGATTCAAATGGGTAATAATATTCACGAACCGCTTCCCAATAATCCGCATAAGCATTCAGGGATTGAACATCAAACTCTCCTGCCCGATCAGTATTTCGCAAAATCTCAACCATGGTGTTGAAGTTGGGTTGAGAAGTGAGGCCCGACATGCTACTTAGCGCTACATCCACCACATCTACTCCAGCTTCAACCGCCTTAATGTAGGTGGCAAGTTGGGCAGCTGAAGTGTCGTGCGTATGTAAATGTATGGGAAGGTCAACCGTCTTTTTCAAGGCTGATATCAACTCTTCTGCAGCATAAGGCCGCAGCAACCCGGCCATGTCTTTTATCGCCAAAATGTGAGCTCCGGCATCCTCTAGTTGTTTGGCTAAATCGAGGTAATATTCGAGTGTATATTTTGTTTTGTTTTTATCCAGAATATCACCTGTGTAACACAAACAGGCTTCGGCCAGCGAATTGGTTTGTTCACGAACCACATTGATGCTCACTTTCATGTTTTCAATCCAGTTCAAAGAATCAAAAATTCGGAAGACATCGATTCCAGTTTCGGCTGACTTTACGATGAATCGCTCGACAAGGTTGTCGGGGTAGGCTTTATATCCAACGGCATTAGATGCCCTGAGCAACATTTGTAACAACACATTGGGTATGGCTTTTCGTAATTGCCGCAATCGATCCCATGGACACTCTTTCAGAAACCGCATGGCCACATCGAAAGTTGCTCCTCCCCAAACTTCCATTGAAAAAAGCTGGGAATGATTCTTGGAAAATCCCTCCGCCACTTGCATCAAGTCCTTAGTTCTCACCCTTGTAGCAATCAAAGATTGATGCGCGTCCCTGAATGTAGTGTCAGTGTATTTGATCTCCTTTTCGCTTTTGAGCCAACTTGAAAATCCTTCCGGGCCCAACTTTTCCAACAGTTGCTTTGTGCCATCCTCGTGTGGAGCAAAACGGTCGAACTCCGGCACTTTTGGAACACGAAAGGTCCTCGTTTCATCAATAGCTTTTACATCAGGATTTCCATTCACAGAAACATTGGCGAGGTATTTCAGGATTTTTGTTCCTCTATCCTGGGCAACGCGATAATCCAGTAGCTGAGGATTATTAGCGATGAAATTTACAGTGGCTTTCCCCGCTTGAAAATCTTCGTGCTGAATGACTTGTTCAAGAAATCGAATATTCGTTTTTACACCTCTAATACGGTATTCTGTGAGCGTACGATGTAATCGTTGACAGGCACCCACTAGTGTTCGACCTGAAGCTGTCACCTTCGCCAACATAGAATCGAAAAAAGGTGAAATCCTAACCCCGGAATAGGAACTCCCTTCATCAATTCGAATTCCAAATCCGGTAGCATTCCGGTAGGCAATCAAGGTTCCGTAATCTGGTTTGAAGTTTTCTTTTGGGTCCTCTTTAGTAATCCTGCATTGCAAAGCGAAACCGTTACACTGCACACTTTCCTGGCTGTCCAAAAAGATTCCGGAACTGTCCAATCGGTGGCCCGAGGCGATTAGAATCTGACACCGCACTATATCAATACCAGTGATTTCCTCCGTGACTGTATGCTCAACCTGAATTCTGGGATTTACCTCTATAAAATAAATCCGCTCATCAGGATCAACCAAAAACTCAACCGTGCCAGCATTGTTATACCCAACAGCATTTCCAATTTTGAGCGCGTAGGCATAGAGTTTTTCTCGGGTCTCTTTTTTCAATCCTTGTGATGGAGCTACTTCCACCACTTTTTGAAATCTTCTCTGTACCGAACAATCACGTTCGTACAAGTGCAGTAAGTTACCGTGCCTGTCGCCCAACAATTGCACTTCAAGGTGTTTCGGATCTTCAATGAGTTTTTCGAGGAAGACCGAATCATCGCCAAAAGCATTCAACGCCTCACTTCGGGCTTCGGTGAAAGCAACTTTTAAATCATCATCATTTCGCACAACTCGCATACCACGACCACCTCCACCCGATACGGCTTTCAACATGCATGGATAACCAATCTTCCCAGCTTGAGCCAAGGCAGTTTCAACAGCGTTGAGTTCCTCCTTATTGCTTTCAATAATGGAAACATCAACCGAAACAGCTACTTTTTTAGCCTTTTCCTTATCACCCAGTTGATCCATAATTTCAGGATCAGGTCCTATGAAAATGACACCCACCTCCCGACAGCGAGCTGCAAATCGAACATTTTCCGAAAGAAAACCATAACCAGGATGAATGGCATCAACACCATGTTTTTTGGCAAGTTGCACGATTTCCTCAATGTCGAGGTAAGGCTTCAAGGGTGCGTCTTCATTGCCAATCATGTACGCTTCGTCTGCCTTATATCGATGCAGCGAATAGCGATCCTCGTAGGTGAAAATGGCAACTGTCCTGATCTTCAATTCTGAGGCTGCACGCAAAACTCGAATCGCAATTTCTCCTCGATTAGCGACTAATAATTTGTTGATTTTCCTAGCTTCACTCATTGTTTTATCTCTCTAAATACCAATCGTTGAAAAATAGGAATATTCCAACCAGTTGGCGCAATTTGTTCTTATAATATTTGCGGAAGTTCCTGGGTAATAAAATGTTCAAGGGAACATGCAACTATGTTTTCAGCCAAACTAAACCGCTCTTCAATTCGTGCAATTACGAAGTTCTTTTCAACACCAATATCAAAAATCGCTGAATGCAGACCCTTGGTGGTTTTTGGAGCAACGGTTAGTTTTATCTCTACTGTTGCAATCGGTTCCACTCCCTTCACTAAAATCAAATCAAGCTCAGCTCCGTGCTGAGTTCTGTAAAAATATGGTTGAACGGTTTCAGGTAAAAGCTGAATAATCTGTTCAATACAATACCCCTCCCAACTAGCACCAGAAATGGGATGAAACTCAAGTTCCTTTGCTTTGTATAGGCCGTGGAGAGAATGCAACACACCACTGTCGCGAATATAAATTTTGGGTGATTTTATCAATCTCTTATTGGTATTGATATGAAACGGCTGCAATCGCCTTATCAGAAATGCGTTTTCAATGAAATCGAGATAATTCCTGACGCTTGTTGCGCTAATCCCCAAGGATCTTGATAGGTTTTCAATATTCAAAAGAGAGCCGTGAATATGGCTGACCATTCTGAGTAATTTATAAATATTGGCAGGGGTTGTTCTCAATCCAAGAGCAGGAAGTTCGCGCTCCACATAACTTCTTATGTAGTTTTCGAGCCATTGAAATGCAATGTCATCCGGAGCAAGGAAACTGTCTGGGTAGCCACCCACGAGTCGATGTTTTTCCAATCCTTCAATTTCCAAAAGATTGAATGGCGACAACTCATGATAACTCACACGCCCAGCCAACGACTCATTAGATTGACGCAAAAGGGCAGGTGATGCCGAACCGAGAATAATGAACCTGCCAGGGGTTCTGGCTTCATCAACAGCCGACCGCAACAACGGAAAAAGATCTGGTCTCACCTGAATTTCATCCAACACTACCAATGCCGATTGATGGGTTCTGAAGTACAGTTCAGGCTCACTCAAAATCGCAAGGTGCCGTTGAGATTCCAAATCGAGGTAAATCGCTTCTTCGCCATGCTTTTCAGCAATGTGTTTTACCAGGGTAGTTTTCCCGCACTGCCTTGGGCCGAGCAACCCAATGATAGGGAAGTATTGCATAGACTTCCCTATTTTTTCTTCGATCAACCGAGATTTCATCCTTCAAACTTAACAATTTATCCGAGCAATTCCACCTCAACATTGTTAATTTACTCTGATATGGCAAAGTCGAATCGGGACTATTCACATCATTTCCCTACTTTTATCTGCATGAAAACTTTGCTTTCAATACTTACCACGGTGCTTTCCGTTGGTACATTAAAAGCATGTTCTTGCTTTGCTCCAATTACTTATTGTGAAACAATTGAAACCTATCCGGCTAACCTCACCATTGTTGGCGTAAAAATCGCAGATTTCCATCATGGCATGCAGGTGGGTGTCATGCACATCATTGATGGCACGGAACTCAGAGACACCTTAACCGTTTGGGGAGACAATGGTGCATTATGCAGGTGGTACACTTCAAACTTCAACGTTGGCGACACCCTGATTTATGCATTACACAATTGCGATTTAGCAGGAAATTGGTTTTCTACCGATTCTTTGGAAGAAGCAAACCACTACCATATTTCGGTTTGCGGAGTTTATCACTTGGGTTATTCAAATGGAATGGTAAGTGGCTCAGTTGCCGCAGGCATTCACAACGTAAGTCTGAATGACTTTAGCAATACCAACCAATTGTGCGACATAACGGCAATTGAAAAGGCTACAGCATTGGTTTGGTATCAGCATTACGAACCAACAACCAGGTGTCTAACTTTGAGAAATCTTCCATTAGCAGAAACGAGTTTTACGCTATTCAGCCAAACCGGTAAACGGGTGCTACAATCCTATTTTTTCGAAAAAACAGTTCGAATCGATCTATCGGGAATTCCCAAAGGGGTCTATTTTGTTCAACTGGAAACAGGCGAAAAAAACGGAATCCGAAAGCTGTTAAGATACTGAGCGAAGTCAATCTTTTCGGATCGAATTCACCTAAATTTGCCGGACAATTTTCGCCCTTGAATTCCATGTTTTCACGACACCTCGTTGAGCTTCTTTCCCAACATGCCGACCCCGAAAAAGCAGGGCATATGGAAGCATACATGAAGAATCAGTTTTCGTTTTTCGGAATCAAGTCTCCTGAACGAAAACAACTTTTCAGGCAACATTGGAATTTGCAGCCCAAACCCACTTATACCCAAATGCAACAGATTGTGAAGGAACTGTGGAAACAGCCTCAACGCGAATTACAATACTGCGCAATCGCCACGTTTTACAAGTTTTCAAAAAAACTGGAATCCAGCACAATCAACCTGATAGAATGGCTCATCACACACAAATCGTGGTGGGACACGGTGGATTCTTTGCACGAAATCACAGGTTTGTATTTTCGCAATTTTCCTGAAAAGAAGTTGCCGACAACAGCCAAATGGATGGACAGTGGTAATTTCTGGCTACAGAGGATGTGCATCATTTTCCAACTGAAATACAAAAACGAAACAGACCATGAAATGCTTGAGAACTACATCGTTCGACTAGCAGGTGAGCACGAGTTTTTCATCAGGAAAGCCATAGGCTGGGCACTTCGTGAGTATTCTTACACCAATCCTGAATGGGTTCGTGACTTTATATCGAAAAACGAACCAAAACTATCGGGGCTTAGTATCAGAGAAGGATTGAAAGCACTGAATCGAAAAAAATGAAGATCAGTATAGAAACACGAACCGGCAACTTTTTGACTGATTTATCGAAACCAATTGATATCTCCAGACCGCTGGCTCAGGGTGAGGCAAGCCCAACTGCCTATTTCGCGAATCCACCAAAATTTGAGCCCGTTGTTTCCGAAGATTTCATCGGAAAAGTGACAGCGGGCAGCCCCGTAAATTTCCTGAATGTCAGTTTCAATCCACACGGCAATGGCACACATACGGAGTGCATTGGTCACATATTACCCACTAACGAAAACCTAGCCCTGGAACCCAACACCATCAACAAACGGTTGAAGGAATTTCATTGCCTGTGCTGGCTAATTACTGTAAATCCATTACGGGCAGAAAATGGAGATTTTGTCATTCGGCTTTCACAGGTTCTTCAACTGGCTGAAGATTTTCATCCCGACTGCAAGGCGATTGCTTTCCGTACTTCTCCAAATGATTCATCAAAAATTACTTCAAAATATTCGGGCAGTAACCCGGCATATTTTCACTATGAAGTGCTGGCCTGGGCTGCCGAGTCGGGGCTCGAGCATTTTTTAACCGACATGCCATCAGTTGACCGCGAAGAAGATGGTGGAAAATTGTTAGCTCATCGTTCATTTTGGAACGTGGACACAGCACCACGGGAAAATGCCACCATCACAGAGATGATCTTTGTGCCCGATAGTGTGCCCGATGGCTTGTATTTATTGAACCTGCAGATCGCACCATTTGAGATGGATGCCGCACCCAGCAAACCAATGCTTTACATTCTGCATCCTGAACCCAATAAATTTCACATAGACTAATTTTATAACAGAAATGAAGCATTCATTAGAGGAAATCGGAAGAATAAGAGAAGAATATTCAAAAAAGTCCCTTCGCAAAGAAGATGTAGATCCAGATCCGTTTCGGCAGTTCGAAGTATGGTTTAATGAGGCGCTGGAAAGCGAATCGGGTGTCCCGAATGCGTTGACATTATCAACGGTTTCTCCAGATGGGCAGCCCAACGCACGGGTTATTTTGTTGAAAGGCTTTTCGGAGGAAGGATTCACATTTTTCACCAACTACAGCAGTTTGAAGGGAAATGAGTTGGAGGCAAACCCCAAAGCGCATATCCTGTTTTTCTGGGATGAATTACAGCGGCAAATCCGAATTGAAGGATTGGTTTCTAAAGTTTCGCGGGAGGAATCGGTGGAGTATTTTCAATCTCGTCCCAGGGGTAGCCAGGTGGGTGGAATAGCCTCTGCCCAAAGTTCGGTGATTGCCAACCGGGAAGTGTTGGAGGAGGAATCTGCCCGTATTGATCAACAATTTGCAAGTGAAGAAAAATTACCGTGCCCCGAAAGTTGGGGAGGCTACCTGCTCTTGCCTAATAAATTTGAATTCTGGCAAGGCCGAGTAAACCGTCTGCACGACAGGATTGTTTATGAAAGGAAGGATTCAGGGTGGGTTATTTCAAGGCTCGCTCCGTGAACCGCTACCTGCTGAAACACGCCTTCTTTCAACCACAAATCACTACCACACCCGAAGAAAATCTCGAGGTTGTGGTGGTAATTCCGGGATTTAACGAACCCGACATCCTTGGAATTCTTAATTCACTTGCAGATTGTGATGCTCCACATTGCAGTGTCGAAATACTTGTGGTGATTAACTCTGGGGAAAACCCAGATCACGAAGTTTTGCAGATGAATGAGGGGAGGAAAAATGATGTCCGTAAGTTTTCAGCCGACCTCAAGATTGATTGGTTAAGATGCTATATGATTGAAGCAGATGATCTTCCGAAACGACATGCCGGGGTTGGGCTGGCCCGGAAAATCGGGATGGACGAAGCGGTCAATCGATTTGAAACAGTCAACAACCATGACGGCATCATCCTAAATGTTGATGCAGATTGTAAAGTAGATAAAACCTATTTCACCGAGGCAAGAAGGATCTTTCGCGATAACCCAGAGAATAAATCGGGAGTGTTCTATTATGAACATCCGGTGAACGGCCCTGAAAGTGCTGAGCTGTACCAGGCCATTGTTTCCTACGAACTTTATTTACGCTATTACATTACCGGGCTGCGTTTTGCTGGCTATCCATTTGCCTACCAAACCTTAGGATCGTGCATGGCGGTGCGCAGTTCGGTCTATCAAAGCCAGGGTGGCATGAACAGACGCAAAGCAGGTGAAGATTTTTATTTTTTACATAAGCTCATGCCATTGGGTGGTTTTGTAGAAATTAATGGAACTTGTGTACGACCTTCACCCCGTGTATCAGATCGTGTTCCATTTGGCACTGGTAAGGCGGTTGGTGATTACCTCAGTACTCAGCCTGAACATTACCCGGTTTACGCCCCTGAAACGTTTGTAGAATTGAAACAGCTATTCGAAACGCTGAACGAATTACAACTCGAAGATTTACAACCGGATATTAAACTAAAGAAATCGATTTCAGAAATTGGTGACTACCTCCAACATATCAACTTTACCCAGGCACTAGCAGAAATGAGAACTAATTGCACCACTCAACGAAGTTTTTCAAAAAGATTATGGAGTTGGTTCGATGGATTGAAAGTGTTGAAATTGGTGCATCACCTGCGAGATTCTAAATTTCAAGCCACAGCAATTCTTGACGCTGCAAACGAAATTGCCAGTATGAATGCCAAGACAACTTTCACTCCTTGTTCTGATGAACAAGCACTTCTAAATTTCTATCGAAACAACGATAGGAACCATTCCTATAAATCTTCGATTAGTTAAGCTTTGGCTTTCTTTTTCCGTGTAGTTGATTTAGCCTTGGTGGCTTTCTTTTCTTCAACTACAGGTGCTGCGGATACTACAGTTTTCGGTCGTGATTTTCCGAAAGTTCCTCTCCAGATTTTTCCGCGTTTTGTTCTTCTGTCACCTCTACCCATAATTATTGCTGTTTTATTTTTTTGGGAGTGCAAAGATGCAAATTTTACGGTACGGAACTCAAACCCTGATTACATTTCAGAAAGCAATCCTATCATCAACTTAAACGCCCTGTCATAGACTTTCCCAGCTAAATCTTCGCGAGGTCCTGCAACATTGAGTACAACGATTTCATGTGCATTGAAGAATGTTTCAAATAGAATTACATTGTATCGCACTGATTTCACGGGGTCAAGGATTAAAAATGGCTTGTTTCTTTCTTCACAAACCTGCTTTGTATAAGCCGTTCCTTTTGTGAGTTCAGCGTTTGCAATAATAAGGGTGCCATCCGAATCTCGAACGTTCCAAACTGTACGGTTTTGATATAACGGGCTTGGTGTTTCACTAAGCATGTATTTGTTTTCAATCACACCATCGGTTGCCTTTCTTCCCTTAGGACACCAACCACCAACTTCAACACCTAACACCATTGCAGCATCAAGTGCTGCTCTGTCAACACCAGTTTGCCCACCACTTATAATTTTCAATTTTTTCATAAAAAAAACGGCAGAACCCAAAGGCCCTGCCGCTTTTCTAACCTAAAAAAGATACTTAAACTTTTGCAGAAAGTTCTTTTCCAGCTTTGAACTTAACAACGTTCTTAGCTGCAATTTGAATTTCAGCTCCTGTTTGTGGGTTTCTTCCAGTTCTTGCTGAGCGCTGTGAAACTGAAAAAGTTCCGAATCCTACCAAGGTAACTTTACCACCTTTGGAAAGTGTTCCGGCAACAGAATCAAGTACAGAATTCAAAGCTGCACCTGCTTGTGATTTGCTGAGACCACCGTCTTCAGCGATTTGATTAATTAAATCTCCTTTGTTCATCTTAGGAAAGGTTTATGGTCTGCCAGGTTTTATTTGTTCAGTTTATCTTAAGCCTGTCAGACGGGTTAAAAAATATTCATCGAACGGGGGCAAAAATATAGGCCATCACCTAATTAACAAACGTCCTAATCGGCTCAACGTGTTGATAACTGTGGGTTTCAGACCCATTCTTAATTATTGTCAATCATTACGGGTTGATTTATAGGCGTTAATGGTTTCGCATTGGATTATACCACAATTTAACTATGTTGATATTTAGTGGATTTGTTTTGCTGTATCGCTTGCCTGTAACCGCTTTCAGCACAAAAGGAAATATCTTCTTACGCTTTTTCACCCATATCAACAAGAAGTTCATTAAAATCAAAATCACGTAATTTTGACAACAACGCTTTAGAAAAGAGCGTATAACTGAATATGAGAAAAGTAATTTCCTACCTTTTGCTATTTGCTTTTATTGGTCTGATGGGATGTGCCAAAAGTTCTTCCTGCCCGACTTATGACAAGAACACCGGGCAAACCACCATAGAAACACCCAAGAAAAGCAAATCCAGTCTTTTTCCTAAAAACATGAAGTAGCCATCACAGAATCTGGCTCCAATTGCCAGATCGTTTGCTTTGTTGAATCAGGAAATTTTTCAGTCCACTGTTGGCTTCGTTTTCCAGCCGTGGATCTTCTTTCAAGATTACAATTGCCGCATTTCGGGCTTCGTGCATGATGGCCCGGTCGTTTACAATATTGGCGAGTTTTAAATCCAGCATTCCACTTTGACGTGTACCTTCAATATCGCCCGGGCCTCGAATTTTGAGGTCTTCTTCGGCAATTTTAAAACCATCGGTGGTTGAGACCATTATTTCCAACCGCTTTTCTGCCTCTTTGGAAAGCTTGTAGCTGCTCATCAAAATGCAATAGGATTGGTCGGCTCCTCGCCCCACTCTTCCACGAAGTTGATGCAATTGTGAAAGCCCGAATCGTTCGGCACTTTCTATAACCATCACTGAAGCATTTGGAACATCAACCCCAACTTCAATCACTGTTGTAGCGACCATGATCTGGGTTTTACCTTCCTTGAACAACTGCATTTCAAAATCCTTGTCTTCAGATTTCATTTTGCCGTGTACGATACTCACGCGATAATCGGGAATCGGGAAAGCTCGTGAGATACTTTCATAGCCATCCATCAAATCTTTATAATCCAGTTTTTCGGATTCGTGGATGAGCGGATAGACAATATAAACCTGGCGGCCAAGGGCGATTTGTTCCTTGATGAACGAAAACATTTTTAGTCGATGATTTTCCCTCCGCCAAACCGTTTGAACTTGTTTTCTGCCAGGAGGCAATTCATCGATAACACTCACTTCCAAATCACCATAAACGGTCATGGCAAGGGTTCTGGGAATAGGAGTGGCCGTCATCACAAGTACATGTGGTGGCTGAACATTCTTTTTCCAAAGTCGGGCACGTTGTGCAACACCAAACCGATGTTGTTCATCAATCACCACACAGCCCAGGTTTTTGAAAACAACCGTATCTTCTATCAAGGCATGGGTACCAATAAGTATGTGTACATCTCCGCTTTCCAATTTTTCAAGAATTTGCTTCCGGGCTTTTCCTTTTACCGATCCGGTGAGCAACTCAACCCTGATGGGGAGTTCCTTCACAAATCCCGAAAATGTCTTGAAATGTTGCTGCGCCAATATTTCAGTTGGTGCCATTAAACTTGCCTGGAAATCATTGTCCAACGCCATTAACATCGTCATCACAGAAACAACAGTTTTCCCGCTGCCCACATCACCTTGAAGCAAGCGGTTCATCTGTTTTCCACTTACCACATCGTGCCTTATTTCTTTCAATACCTTTTTCTGCGCACCAGTGAGTTCAAATTGAAGATGTTCTCGGAAAAACTCATCAAACCACTTGTCGATCTTTGGAAACAGGAAACCCGCACCCTTTTGTTGCCGATTCAGTTTCAACAACAAAATCCTGATCTGAACAAAAAACAGCTCTTCAAATACCAATCGCCACTTTGCTTTTGCATGGTCTTCCTGTTCTTTAGGAAGATGAATGCCAGATACGGCCTGGAATCGTGAGACCAACCTGAATTTTTCCAAAATCCCTGCAGGCAAACATTCCGGAATTTCCCCGGCCGATATCCTTTCAAAAATGATTTTGACCAAACGATGAAATCCCCGGCTATCGAGTCCTCTGGTTTTGAGTTTTTCTGTGCTGGAATAAACTGGTTGAAATCCTGTGAGCACATCTTTATTCACCTCCGCTGCCAAAGTCATTTCCGGATGTGCGATGTTCAGTTTTCGGTTGAACACAGTTGGTTTTCCAAAAGCCAGGAATGATAACCCAGGTTTCACAATTTTACTGATCCACTGAATCCCTTTAAACCAAATCAACTCGATGGTTCCGGTTTCATCTTTCAAATTGGCTACCATTCGTTTGGCCCTGCCTTTCCCAACAATAGCAACGGTCGCAATTTTCCCTAACACTTGCACATCGTTCGAGTCGCTTCGTAACTCGCTGATTTTGTAAATACGTGTGCGGTCGATGTACCGGAAAGGAAAGTGGAAAAGAAGATCGCCAATGGTGAAAATGGCCAGTTCCTTATTCAGCAATTCCCCACGTTGAGGGCCTACTCCTTTCAGGTATTCCACCGGGGAACCAAGAAAAGAACCATTGGAAAACTGAGACAATGTGGGTTAACTTTTATTTACTGCGATGGCTTCAGAAATCACTTTCCTCAAGTTGATTTCCTGTGATTTGTGTAAATATAAAAACAGCAGCCAGCAAGCTGCCCCCAACACTAAATAGAATATAGTCTGGGCCCCGTGAATAACCAACGACAACAAAGCAGCATCGGTCTCTGAAACCGCAAACAACAGTAGCGCATTCGCCACCAGGAAATGATAAGCCCCCATTCCACCGCCTTGAATCGGAACCGATTTTCCAAAAGTGCCGATCATCATAACCACAAGACCGGCTGCCAGACCGAGATGTGCAGTTGATTCAAAAGCGAAAAACCATAAATAGGTCATCAGGAAATAGCAAACCCAAATGGCTACGGTGAATATTATAAACAGAGCTTTTTGTTGAAGCGAAACGATGGTAGTTACGCCTTCCCAAAGATCTTCAACTACCTGATCGGAAAATGTATGTTGGGCCGTTTTGGTCTGACCGAGAGATCGCAGCATGTAAACTCCGCCAACAGTTACACTAGCTAAAATCGTCCACGACAAAACCGGTTGCTCCGCGAAATATCCTGCAACAATTCCCCAAACCGGATTAAAAATGTGATCGAGGAAAAATCCTTCGAGCAGTGCATAATTCCATGTAAGCGTGAAAACCAGGATTACAGCAAGACAAACAAAGTCAACAAAACGCTCCATCAGCACAGTTCCAAAAGAATTCTTAAACCCAATTCCATCACTGGTTTTCAGCAATAAACACCTGGCTGCTTCGCCCAATCTTGGAATTCCAAGATTTATGAAATAGCCGGTCATCAGGGTCAGGAACACGTTAGTCAACTTCACATTTTTGTTTAGCGGACTCAATAGCAGCTTCCATCTTACCGCTCTTATATAATGACACAACAAAGTCACCGCCATCACCACAACTACCCAAAAAACACTGGCTGATTTCAGGCTGCTGTATAATTCACCCCAATCTTGCTTACGGAAAGTGAAATACAACAGGGCCAGCCCTAGTGCAAATAGGATGATGTATTGAATGAATCGTTTCAACTATTCTGTTGTTGGCCGCCAAACATCTGAAAAAAGGGTTGGTTACACAAATTGAATTAAGCAACAACTGCCACCTTAATGAAGAACAAAAATATTCTACAAGACTTGTCTGTAGCATTGGCTAAATGAAATTAGAACCATAACTTTGCGGTGGATTTGGCTCATGGTGTAATTGGCAACACGTCTGGTTTTGGTCCAGAAGAGTCTAGGTTCGAGCCCTAGTGAGCCAGCTTGAAAAGGGGAAACGCTTAAATGTGTTTCCCTTTTTTGTTAACTCCCATTTTGATGTGCTGTGACAGATTTCCGGGTATTGATGACTGAAGCATAGCGCAATTAAAAAGTACAATTCAGAAAATCATCGGAGTGAAGCCCAGGAATTCATTCGTGGGTAAAAGCACGTCCCACCCTAAACGGTTTCAACGGTTTGGAAATAAACAGTTGAAACCGTCCCGAAACCCATTGTACCAAAACCATGAGGTTTCTTCAGCCGGCACAATCACTTACACCCTCAATGCAGTTGACTCCACAGGCCAGGTTTCTACCGATCAAATTACCATTAAGGTAACACCATGTGTTTCAGCATTTGCTGGGAACATTCTGTACACCGATTCTTTTAGCAGCTACCAAGGTTTTTTTAACGGTTCGCCATTGGGTGGGGCAACTTCTCAGCCGCACACCTCCACGGTGTCCGGATCTATCCGGCTGAAATTGTGGACCAAAATGGATGTAAGTATAGGCTTGGTCGAATCCTGTCATTTTCGCTACACTTTCAACCCAGAAAGCCCATCAGTTTGGTGTTCCAATGGCAGATTTTTCATCCACGATTTTTTCCAATCCAGCCAAAGATCAATTTGAGATTCGATTGGATGATTCCAACCAGGAAATCACTCCCATCCGAAAGTTTTACAAACTTGGAGAAAAACCTTCTGTAATGCCTATTAACATGGATGATATTTGGCTTTTTCAAGAAAATAAGTTTCCCTTTGGTATCAGTTCAGCTTGCTTTAAAATCTTGATCCTTT
>PVBE012260334.1_pt1 | contig 16045 bp, 8 predicted proteins | sample 1631181 | NCBI WGS metagenome assembly PVBE01 (sample SAMN08397723, study PRJNA350692) | Marine metagenome, whole genome shotgun sequencing project. | isolation source: water | place: Pacific Ocean | collected 2012-04
ATTAACAAGGTCTGTGACCTCAACCCCGACGAAGCAATGGAAAGTCTGGTGGCGGTCATGACTGAGGCTCAGCTGAAACTTGCCGCGGGTCACGTCATCCTCAAGGCCGATACAGTATCAGCCATTCAAGCCGAACGGTTGCGAAAGAGCATTGGCCTGACACAGCCATTTGAAGGCTCAAGCACACGTACCAATGCGCTCATCAAGAACTTGACGAACGACATTCTGGAACCGGTAAAGGCCCTTATTGCCGAGAGAACAGAGCTCATCGCAACCCTCGAGCGCGGCGCCTTGTCCGCCGACACGTTCACGACTGAGGCCTCGCTTGCACAACTCCAGTTGCTGGAGCAAGAGAACCGCTTCTGGCTACGCTATTCTCCCAGAGGGGTACTGACCGCACTGGGGGGCTGGTTCAAGCGCCCCACCTTTCTGCCAGCGAAACGGGCTACAGCCGCCCCAATCGACACAAAGAAAATTGCCTCCTCGCTCACATCCAAAACTCACCCCCTCCTGACGGACTACCACCTGCAGATTGTGGAAGAACTGAGGGCCGCACCTCTGGGAACAGCGATTCTTGAGTCGAGGCAGTGGCCGCAATCAAGCGAACTTGCAACGAACGCCCAAAGTGATGTCCATGCAGACTTGCTCAAGCAGATCTCTGTCTTCGCGAGCGAACAACTGGCCATTCTGGAATCCAAAGCTACGTTGAGGCGCGGTATTATTGGCCGCGTGCGAACAGCAGCTCTTGACCTGCTCATCCGAACAACGATGCTCGCCATCACTCTTTGCGTTATTCCACCGCTCATTACCGAACTCCTGCGCGTGATCGGTCATCCAGCATTTACCAGTGCCTATGAGGCAGAGCTTGGGCAGTGGCAATCCACTTTCCAGGCCAATGTACGCACGCTCCTGCTGAGGCACCGTGAGGCCTACCGCGAGGCCATTGAGGCCTTCGGCCCCACCGAGGAGTGGGCAGACAATTTTGAACAAACCATCGCCAGACTCAGCCCCACGGAGCTATGTCAACCATGAGCCTCCATGAGTCCATGACACAGATCGAAGACTTGCTCGTTGCTCTTCACACGCAATCGCGCGAGAAGCACGGCAAAGAATACTCGCCAAAACTCGTTGCGCGTCGTCGTTCAAGCCTGCTGCCCGACGACCTTCTCACGGTCGGCATCGTCGGCGGAACGGGAGTAGGCAAGAGCACGCTCATCAACTCGCTCGCAGGGGAGATGGTCTCATTGGCGTCCCATCGGCGCCCAACAACCAAAGGAATCATCCCCTATGTCCACGAAGACCGCGTCGAAGTCATCCACCGTATAGACTTCATTGCAGCACACCTGTCCACAGAGCTGGGCGTGCACCAACGAGATGACCTTCGGAGCCTTGTCATCTTTGACCTTCCTGACATGGACAGCCTGGAAGGTGGTAACAACCGAGTTGTTAACGAGGTACTCAGCGGACTTGACCTTGTGATCTGGATGACCAGCATCACCAAATACGCGGATCGGGTTTTTCACGAGTGGATTACTAATCACGTTGGCGGCCTGGATGTCCGCAATCTCCTATTTGTGATCAACAAAATCGACGACGTTTCAGACGATGACGGTGACGATGCTCTTGTCGTTCTCGAAGAACGATTCCGCACAGCTGTGAGCGACTCACTGAGAAGGTGCGACGCAAACCCTGACAAGGCGCGCTTCTTTTTGCTTTCCGCAAGCAGGGCAGATGAGCCGTTCGAAAAATTTACCACAGAATTACTCCAAGAGCGCGACGAGCACGAACGGGTGAGAATTCGCTCGTCAAATCGACTGAAGACCCTTGAAACGAATATCGATCGAGTTCGTCAGGCACTTTGCCTGGATGAACGGCGCGCAGTCATCGACGCAGACATCGAACTTGTCGCAAACGAGTTGGACTCGCTCGCCTCTCAACCAGCGGTCCTCGGCGATGTCGAGTCGGCTCTGGCAGGTGGCGCCGCACGCGGCGAACTCGCACGAGCGTTCTTTGATACAGGTCTGAGAGGCTGGCCCCTTCTTCAGCACGTTCAATTCCTACTGTCTCCGTTGACGAGAATAGGAACGTTGATTGAGGCTGCATCTCATGCCCTTCGGACCGAGGAAAAATCTACCCCGTCCTCCAACACAAACAGCACTGCACTCGGGGACGGATTGGCGCGAATCCAGAAAGAACGGCGCCGCCTGCGTAGTGGTCGTGACGAACCCGCCATACGGGTGGACTACACAATTCGCGATCGTCGCTTTACTGACACCCTGACGCACAGCTTGCTCGAATCCGGTGCTACCGCGCTCCGCAACAGTGCCTCGGCGGCGATCATTGAACTGCGCGCGGCCTCGAGAGGGAATCACTGGTGGCGGCGGCTCATGGTCTACGGGCCTCTCCTGTGGTTTCCACTCCTCCAACCGCTGCTCGAAGAGATCCTCCGCCCGGACGCCTCCGGTACATCTCTCGCTGCTCGCCTTGCCTATCGTCTGGTGCGATCGGCAGGTGCCATCCACCTCGTCGTCTCTGCTGCTTTCGTGCTGTTGATCTACGCCATCATTCTCCTGGCGCTGCGTGCTTTTGCTTCGCGTTCAGCCCGTCAGGAGTGTCATCGGCTGCTTCTGACAACTTCATGGCGAGAGGATTTTGTTGGACGCGCTTCCGAAATCCTTGCAGAGGACCTCCACGTTGCCGATGGACTGCTTCGAATCGAGGAGGCAACGATTGATGAGTTGTCCACTCACGCCGAAGAGCTGTCTGCCTTGATCAACAATCAGAAAAACGTCGGGTAGATGCCACCGGTCCCAAGCCGTTGCACCAGCAAGGCAGCTTCTCGCAGGTGATAATCTCCCCACATGCAGGCCTCGCCATTAGGCACCGCACAGCCATCGTGTACATGATCCCATCCGTTGGGCACGTGATAGACAGAGTGCAACAACAGGCCTTGATGATCGGCTGAGCGAGACAGATACGGATCCCTAAGAAGAGTCTCCATCACAGTCAGACCAGCGGACAGATAGTGGAGCCCTTGTGGATTCTCTCGACCCAGAAAGGTCCCGAGCCGAATGAGCCCCTGGCAGGCAATGGCGGCTGCAGAGCTATCGACTGGTTCGTGGTCGTTGTAAGGGTCAGCAGGTGCAGAGCGCCAATCCCCCATGAGTCCCAACTTCGGAGCACCCGTATCCCAATACGGCACCCCACATGAAGGAGTCTCGGACAGGTAGAAGTCTGCCGTCGCTGTAGCCGCCCCAAGGAACCGCGCCTCTATGGATTCGCGACCACCGAAAGGTTCCAACTCGCTATCGTTCACCGTCTGCAGATACTCCAACTGCTCCGCGAAACCGAGCAGCACCCAGGCATGACCACGCGTCCAGGTGCTGAAGGCTGAATACCCCTGCTGAGTCCCCGAGCAACGATAGGCGCCATTATTGACATCAAAGTGACTCTCGTGTGCGACTCTTCCGGGAAGGTCGTAGACATCACGCCCTTCACCATAGAACACAACCCATCGTGCTGTGCTCTCGGCGTGTTTGAGAAGACGTTCGAGCAGGTTGATCTGTACGTCACCCTCTCCACCCAGATGCTGTCCCAGCGAGTGCGCGACCGCCAACGACCGGAGCGATCGAATGGTGTCAGCAAATAGCGAGTGCGGGCCATTGAATGAGTAAATGTAGCCAAGACCCTCTTCGCAGTCCGACCACCGCATGGCTTGCACTGCACCCGAAACGCGAAGGGCCATCGTCCACAACTCGACTTCCGCTGCACTGGCTTCAATTCGACCCTCACGCTTCAGGCGCCGAAGGTTGCCATAGGTACTGATGATGTTAAATCCGTGGTCATGCACACCAGTGTGGGTCAAATGCGACGCCATTGCATCGTTGATCTGAGCCTGCGCGCTCTCCAACGGTCCTGCATCACCAGTTGCATCGAACTGCAATAGCTGCGACCCATATTGAAAACCACGAGTCCATTCGGTCCACCCCCGTGCTGTGTATTTCCCGTCCACGGTAAACACGGGCGAAGGGGCATCCGCTGGGCACGAGGCGTCTATCGACTCGACCTTTGGCTTTGACACATCGAACAACTCTTCGATACGTGGCAACAGATCAGCCGCAGACAAAGTGGGGTTGGTGTTAATGGCGGACTTCCTGTAAAAGAGACCTGAACTTCGTAGCTCAAGAATAGGACGACGAACGGTGGAAATCAAACAACGCACTCCAGACGGTTTAGACCTCGTATCATTGGGGGAAGTCATGCTTCGGCTCGACCCGGGCGCCGAGCGCATTCATACGGCTCGCACTTTTGGCGTCAACGAAGGAGGCGGCGAGTACAACGTCGCGCGTGGCCTGCGGCGCTGCTTCGGCATGAGAACCGCCCATGTTACAGCCCTGGTCGACAATGCCGTGGGACGATTGATCGAGGATCTGATGCTGGCCGGTGGCACCGATCTCTCCCACTTGATCTGGCAGTCGTTTGACGGACTTGGTCATGACGCTCGCTGCGGACTCAATTTCACTGAGAGGGGCTTCGGGGTACGAGCGGCGCTGGGCTGTTCTGACCGAGGTCACACTGCCGCATCCCAAATGGCTCCAGGTGATGTGGACTGGGATAATCTGTTCTCAGAGCACGGCGTTCGTTGGTTTCATACTGGCGGAATCTATGCCGCTCTCTCCGAGTCAGCAGCAGCCTTGTGCGAAGAAGCGCTACAGGCGGCCCAACGACACGGTGTTCGCACCTCCTACGACTTGAACTACCGCCCCTCGCTCTGGAAGGCGCGCGGAGGACAGACGGAAGCTCAACATTGCAATCAACGAATGGCTCCGTTCGTAGACGTCATGATTGGGAACGAAGAGGATTTCACGGCAGCTCTCGGCTTCGAGGCGTTTGATTCAACGGAAGGCAAGCTTGACTTGAATGCATTCAGCAAGATGATCACGAGAGTCGTGGAGACCTATCCCAACTTCAAGGTTGTCGCGACCACCCTCCGCCACGCCACCACGGCAACTCTCAACGACTGGGGGGCACTCGCATGGCACGAAGGAGCGTTGCACCACGCACAGGACCGACCGGCACTTGAGATTCTCGACCGAGTCGGTGGAGGGGATTCCTTTGCATCAGGACTCATCTATGGGTTCCTTCAGGAAAAAGGAGCGGCCTGGGCGGTGGAATGCGGCGCAGCCCACGGTGCGCTGGCGATGACCACAGCTGGAGATACCAGCCAGGCAACCCTCGCGGATGTCGAGCGCGTAATGGCCGGTGGCGGCGCTCGGGTGGACCGTTGAAGCGCCTCATGATCAAGTGGTGTATCTGCGCCCTGGCCCTATCAGCAGTGACACCAGCGCAGATTGAGAAGTTCGCGATGTCTGTTGCTCTGCCCGCAGAGCAAATCGAAATCGACCCGCTCTTCACAGTTTCACAGCTTCTCTCCATTGACCGCGAGAGCCACGGATCGTGGGTTGCCTTGTGCGAAGATCCATTGCACCGCTTGGTGATAAGCCCACAACACCGAGAAGGCCTTATTCGGGTGACCCTCAATGACGCTGGAACCAAGGTAAAGACCATTGAGCACCTGAAACATCTTCCCGGAAAGGCCCAAGGGCTTCTCTATCACAATGGCGCGCTGTACCTGGTGCGAAACGAAACGACCAAGGCCCATTCAGCTGGGCTCTATCGCCTCGATGATACCGATGCCGACAGCACCCCTGATCGAGTCACTCTCCTTTCCCGGTTTCACGGCGCGCCCCAATCTGAGCACGGCCCCCACGCCCTTCTTCTCGACCCCACAGGACACGGCCTTCTGCTCGTAGCTGGAAATCACACAGATCTCCCTGCCCCTCTCACCGCATCCTTCAGCATCCCAGAAAAGGAGGACCGCGTAGGGGAGAGAATCTGGGATCCCCGCGGTCACGCCGTAGACAAGCGCGCTCCCGGTGGATGGATCGCGCGCTATTCTCTGGCGCATAAGAACTGGGAATTGATCGCGTCCGGGTTCCGCAATGCCTACGACATGACCTTCAATTCCCGTGGCGACCTCTTCGCCTTCGATTCGGATATGGAATGGGATCGTGGCACTCCATGGTACCGCCCGACCGCGCTCTACCACGTTACGATCGGCGCTGAATTCGGATGGCGCTCAGGAACATCAAAATGGCCGTGGGAGCTGCCAGATGTCTGTCCACCTGTGATCGCCCTCGGTGAAGGATCACCGACAGGAGTCTTCGCCGGGACCCATGCAGCCTTTCCGCCGGCGTACCGCGAGTCCGTTTTCGTCATGGATTGGTCACACGGAGCCATCAGAAGGATATCAGTCACTCCGAAGGGGACATCCTACACCGCCGAAGCCCATCCATTTCTTCGGGGGCGACCACTCCCCCTGACCGACGGCATCGTACGGCAAAGTGATGGCGCGATTTACTTTATCACCGGCGGACGTTTCACTCAGTCCGGCCTCTATCGCGTAGCGGCTCGAAAACCCTCGCCCCGCCTTGCCGCAAAAGAGAGAACAGTCCACGCACTGCAAATGCCTGTATCACCTCTGAATTCAATCTGGGATAAACTTGGGAGTGCAGATCGCCGAACTCGTTACACCGCGCGTCTCGCGTTGGAGAAACTAAGCGTCGATAAATGGAGGGCGCGCGCCCATGTAGAGAAGCAACCGACCCGCCAACTGGGTGCGTTGTGCGCTCTCGCACGTGTCGGAACGAGCACCGACGCCTCTGAGGTTCTTGCAACTCTCCTGAAGCATCCGTTTACGTCCTTTCCCGAAAACCGTCATGTTGACCATCTGAGAATCGCTGAGTTGTTGCTGGTACGTCACCCTTCAATGAACACATTGGACTCAAGAATCGCTGAGTACTACGCGCCTCACTTTCCATCAGGCAACCCTGCAGTCACGCGGCAGATGGCTCGAGTTCTTGCCGGGACACATCAACCAAGAATCCCTGCCCTTCTTCTACACGAACTGCTGAACGCCCCGTCACAAGAGGAAGCGCTCACTTACGCCTTGTGTCTTTCAGAATCAAGCGCGGGTATGACGCAGAAGAACAAGCTGCGCTTCTTCGCCTGGTTAACGCAGGCGGAACGACTGGAGGGCGGAAAGAGCCTCGTGGGCTTTATTGCGGCCATTCGTCGACGCACGTTGGAACACACTCCAAGCTCGGAGCGTCCTGCACTGGAGGCGCGTCCGGCGCCGATAACCACTGCTGCTCAATCGCCACCCGAAATTACTCGGCGATCCGGCAAGCAATGGATTCGTAATGACTTCCTCGACCTGGGTTGGAAGCCACTGGAGAAATGCAATTTCTCAAATGGGCGAGCGATGTTCCTTGAGACGAAATGCGCCCTCTGTCATGAGTTCAAAGGAAAGGGCGTCGGCGCCGGTCCTGACTTGACGGCGGCAGGAGGTCGCTTCTCAGCTGCCGACCTTCTTCTCCATATATTGGAGCCTTCACGAGTGATCTCTGATCAGTACCAGGCAACCAACATCTTCTGCCATGATGGTCGAATCCTGGCAGGTCGGATCGTCGAACGGTCGCCGACGCACGTCACACTTTCGACTGCACCCACCGATCTTTCCATTGTAGAGAGCGTCGAGGTCAGCGCGATAGACATTGAGCGTCCATCGCGCATTTCAACCATGCCTCAAGGGTTGCTGGACGGGCTGAAGCGTCAGGACATACTGGACCTGCTGGCCTACATCATTTCCGTCGGTGACCCTGACTACTCAGCCTTTCGTTGACCTACGGCTGGATCTCCAGTTCATGGCAATCACTCGCCGCGAAGATGTTATTGGCCGCCATCGGACTGCCGATGATTGCCTGAACTCGGACGAAGTTATAGGCAAGAAACCCAGGGACAACGAAGTCAACCGTGATGCCGCCAGGTGGCAGGATGGCCGGACCGAGGGGCGAGAGGCCACTGTTGTAGATAATGACGGAGCCAAACGCATTCACGTGCACATAGGGAAACCCAATTGGTGACGGTGGCACAGGAGCGCCGAACGCCGTCACCTGCGCTACCAGAAGCGGCGGCATGTTGTCGAATGTACCAAGCGGTGACCAGAACCTGATTGACGTAACGTCGCCTCCTTGAACCAGCTTCGAGCCCGCTGTAGGGTTGCCACCACCATTGATGGTGCTTGTCATGACAAAATCCTCGCCGGAGCCGCTGAGCAAGGTCGCGAACTCATCTGGACCAATGTCAATCGTCGGACCGAGGATTCTGGGTTCGCCATCATAGTCGATCAAAGAGAGACCGACAGCAGACCCTGAGCCTGTGTTGATGCAGGGAGAATCTGCCAGCAGGTGATAATCATGAGCGCTGGGATTCGCGAACCGAGGTTCCGCATCCATGTTTCCATTTGCAGCTGCTACACCTGTAACGTTGCAGTGTGAAAGAGTGATGTTGGCACCGAAAGTCTCGACGCCTAGCCCTGGCGACCCTGGATTGCCAAACAGCGAAGTGCCGCCTGCTCCAACTTGATTCCCTCGAATGATGCTGTTGGTAACAACCACATTGGCGCCATTCGCACCGCAGATTCCGCCGCCGTTACCACCAGCACCGCCCAACAGGAAGCTGTAGCCACCCGTGCCCGCTGAGTTACCGACGATGAGGCAATTGGTGACAGTCATGATTCCTGCTTCGCAGAAGATCCCTCCGCCGCTCCCGCCGGCCTGGACTGAATTCCCATATCCCTGGCCTTCGCCGGCAGCACATCCCCGAATGACACAGTTGGAAATCGTCGGACTTGCAAGGTAGGCCCTAACTCCCCCCCCACCCTGTCCAATCGGCGCGATACCGCCGGTGATGGTAAAGCCCTCGACCATTGCGGTCGGCGGTTCTCCCATGTGAAAATTGAAGACACGCCCCTGACCGTTGCCATCGATAATCGTTGCAGCAGCCCCTTCTTTCGACCGCAGAATGATATTCCGCCCCATGAAGTCCAGATTGAACTCTGTGTATGTCCCCGGACTCACGAGGATGGTGTCTCCCGAGGAAGCCATATAGACTGCCTGACCGATCGTTGGTTGATCGGCAGGTACACGGATGGTCGACTGCGCGACCATGGGCAGCACGATGACGACGAGAATGAGAAGGATTCGATGCAGCACGACAAAACTCCCTACGTCCGACAAGGCAAATTGAACTTTAGAATCGGGTAAAAATGGCAACTTTGATGAGCCCATCCTACACATCCTGAAAGAATATGCAATCAACCTTTTTCGTACACACAAACAGGCGTAAGTTACGCAGAAACGCTCATTTACTCCAGTACTGCATCAGGCAGAACACCCGCCCATGAAGCGAATTGCCGTCAGTTCATGTCTCCTGGGTTCGCCTGTGAGGTACGACGGCACACACCGAGCCTCCCACCACACAATGGCGATCTGTTCCGAGGACGACATTGAATGTGTCTCATTTTGCCCTGAACAGGTCCTGGGAACACCCCGCCCTCCTATTGAATACGTGTGGGTTCCGAACGAACCGCCTGACGTCGTAGAAATTGAAACAGGACGCTCTGTTCTCGGTACCCTGCAGGATTCAGTGGATCGAATAGCATGGGACTTAATGGCGCAACCACTTCATGGGATCATCTGTAAATCCCGTTCGCCGTCATGCGCACTGCTCGATGCCCGTTACAAAACTGCAGACCTTGAAAACAGTCAACTGGGCCCCGGACTGTTCATCCTTACGATGCAGGAACGAATGCCAGGAATCCCCATCATTGATGATCTTGGGCTCATCGACTCCGTTAAACGCGCCGATTTTCTCCACGCCGTTCGAAGCGAACAAGAGTAATTCCATGCCGAGTACACCTCAAAGATCTATCGCTGCAGTTTTCCTCTCTCCGATCTGCGACATGCAATGCGAATTCTGCGGCAGTGAAGAGGACTTCCAGACGATGGATGACGCTCAGGTCGAATCGCTTGTGCATGAAATCAAGCGGGTCGGGTTTCGGAGCGTGGTCTTCGGCGGTGGTGAACCACTACTTTGGAAGGGTGATCTGCAAAGAGCATGCGACCTCGCGAAAGAAGAGGGACTGATGGTCCAACTCTGCACAAACGGTACAAAGAAGGAGCGCCTGGCCAGCTTGTTGGCGGTGCTGGACAGAGTGATCCTCCCTCTGGAATCATCGGTGGAGGCGACGCATGATCGCCTCCGCACCGCAATACACCCTCACTTTCGAAACGTGATGGAGTTGCTCAGAGATTTCAGCCTGCGGGGCGTGGAAACGACAATATCTACAGTGGTCAATGCCCAGAACATCCAAGGGCTCCCTGCACTGGCTGCCCATCTGGTCGCACTCGAGACGAGCGGTCTTCGACTCCACGCGTGGCACCTGTATCGCTTCCTTGCAATTGGTCGTGGCGGGCGAGTGGGTGCCGATGAATTGCAAACACCCTCCAGCGCCTATTGGGCCGCCACAAACGAGGTTTTAAATCACGCCGGCCGTTTCGCCGTCTATCGACGTCCACACATGCTCAAGTCAAGATGCGTGGAGTACTTCTGGCTCCAGGACGATTGCATTCACTTGGGAAGCGACACCTTCTAGGCTCTGCCCGTCTATTGTAGACTCGCACTCGAAATGACACGGAGATTCCTATGCGACCGATTCTGATCATCCTCGTCCTCACGCTTTTTCCACCTCTTGCGGCGCAGGAGTCAGTCCCCTTCGCTTCAGCATGGCCAAGCCACATGGAACGCATCTGGCCCGGCGAAGACTATTACGCCAATCGATTCGTGGACTGGCGTATCAAGGCAGGACGGCTTGAGTGCGTCGGTCGATGGCGCGGCAAACCCATGCGCACCGTCCACCTGCTCAGTCATAGTCTTGGAACAACGGGCGACAACTTTGAGACCACAGTAACGACAGGTTCACTCGCTCCTAAGAAAACCGGAGGGCCCAACACATGGACAGGCTTCCTCATCGGTACAGGAGGACCGCATGTTGATTTTCGCACGAGTGCTCTGTGTCATCACTGGCCGGGAGCTGATGGCGGCCTGATCTGTGCCATCGACGGCAGAGGCCAGGTCATGTTTCGTCGGAATGACATTCGTGGCACTCGGAATCCCAAAAAAATCACCTGCTGGCCTGAACTGGCAAATGCCAGTCGAAGCGGGCCCGGTTTCGGCAGTCGCGGCTCTCGCTCGGTGCAATTGAAGCTCTCACTGAAGGGGTCCAGTCTCACATTAATCGCCACCGACTCCGAGAGTCAGGAGCTCGTTAGCCGCTGCAGTGTGGATTCTGTTCCCGAGAGATTCCTAGATGGAAACATTGCGATTGTCTCCCATCGTCTGGGTGGTATCAGGGCACCTGGATACTGGTTCTCAGACTGGAAAGCATCCGGGGAGCGGCTCAAGTACCACCCTGATCGTCGCTTTGGTCCCATCCTCTGCGCCCTCCATACGGTGAGCAAAGGAGTCATGAAAATGGCCGTCCAATTGCCTCCCCTTGGTATTGACGATGCTCCAAGCGTTCGGTTGATGATACGTCGCCAGGGAACCGAGAAGTTCATCAAGATCGCCGAATCACGGTGGCAGGCAAATTCCTTCACCGCCAACTTCAAGATCAGCCAGTGGGCCTCCACCGAGGCCCATGACTATCGCGTGGTCTACGACCTTGTGACTGCACCCGGCAAGACAACAACCCACATGTACAAAGGGACGATTCGAGCCGAGCCCACTGGCGATGAAGAGTTCGTGGTTGCAGCATTCACGGGACACCACATTTCTGCCAAGGGAATGGGAAACTGGAATGGAGGCAGCATCTGGTATCCACACAATGACCTCAGCAAAGCAGTTGAGAAACAGGACCCCGACCTTCTCTTTTTTTCCGGCGATCAAATCTATGAGTCGGGTCTGGCCGGAGTCATACGGGGGAAGGAAGAGGACTCGATCATCGACTATCACTACCACTGGTTCCGGTGGTGCTGGGCCTTTCGCGATCGAGCACGAGACCTTCCATGCATCTGCCTGCCTGATGACCATGACGTCTACCACGGAAACGTCTGGGGAGCCGGAGGAAAGAAGGCGGTGCGCATCCAGGGCGTCGGCCAGAACGCGCAGGATTCAGGTGGCTACACAATGTCACCTACATTCGTCAATACAGTTCACGCGACGCAAGCCAGCCACCTTCCCGACTCGCCTGACCCAGACCCGATCCTGCAGGGCATCTCCACCTATCACACAGTCATGGACTACGGCGGCTTGAGTTTCGCCATCATCGCCGACCGCATGTTCAAGTCGTCGCCCAGTGTCATGGTTCCCGAGGGTGACTGCAAGAATGGTTGGTTTCGCAAGCCTGGATTTGATGCGGCAAAATCAGCGGATACACCTGGCTGCCGCCTATTGGGCGAAAGACAGTTGAGAATGTTGACAGACTGGTCGGAGAAGTGGCGCTCGGAGACTTGGATGAAGGTGCTGCTCTCCCAGACAATCTTCTCGAACATTGCCACTATCCCGGCAACTGCAAACAACGATGGGATCGTACCGAGCCTGCGCTACCCCGGCCCGGGCGAGTACATTGAAGGAGACCAGGTAGCCGCTGATGCTGATTCCAATGGTTGGCCCAAAACACCCCGCGACCACGCCCTCCGCGTCATTCGACGCTGCTTCCCGTTTCATATTGCTGGTGATCAGCACCTCGCAAGCTTCTCGCGCTATGGCGTGGATGAATGGGGAGATGGACCCTATGCTCTCTGCGTACCCTCCATCGCAAACCTCTGGCCCAGGCGATGGTTCCCACCAACCGGGGGGCTCAACCGAGCAGTCGGCGCGCCTCTGAACACCGGAGACTTCCTCGATGGCTTCGGAAACAAGATGACCGTCCTGGCAGTCGCAAATCCCATGAAATCCGGCGTCGAGCCGACCCTCCTTCATGACCGAATGCCTGGATACGGAATTGTCCGCTTCAACAGACAGGCACGAACTATCCGTTCCGAGGTGTGGCCTCGCTGGGTGGATCCGACGGCTGCAACCGCCACCCAGTATTCGGGCTGGCCCATTACGGTCAACCAATCCGACGGATATGGACGTCGCGCCACAGGCTACCTTGCCCGTGTGGTTGTCCACGGAGTGACCGATCCCGTGATTCAAGTCATCAATAACTCTGAGAATAACCGCGTCGAGTACACCATCCGCATGAAGGGACCCTCCTTTCGCCCCAAGGTCTTCGACAATGACGCGCTCTACACGGTTGTCGTGACCGACGCCACCGACCGCAGTATCATTCGAAAGAACGGAGACCTCCGACCAATGGTCGGCGTGCAATCGGGCCAGAAGGTCTCTGAAACGTCTGGCTCAACGATGGAGTTCTTTCTATCAGGGCAGTAATAAGCCTGCCAGAGCCCTTTCGGCGATGCAGTTGTCTCCCGTAAGACTCAGACAGAGCGGTGCTCAGTGAATCCCGTATGATGGGCGCCCAAACACAAGCGATCACTTTCGGAGCCAACCATGAAGAACGTCCTTCCTATGCTTTTCGTCGTCATTGCTGCATGCGCTGGGCTGAACGCCCAACAGCAGGGGACGCGCCCCATCGAGTTGGAAGACACTGTGAAATGGCGAACGATCAGTGGGACACGACTCTCTCCTGAAGGTAAGTTCATCGCCTGGATCGAAAAGACCGACGACGGGCTCGAATCGACGCTTTTTCTGGTTTCAACAGCAAAAGGCGCCAAGGTCCACTCCTATGAAGGCGCCGATTTGCCCACCTTTGTTCCGGGCGACAAAGTGGCAGTAACCTGGCAACACCCGACACGAGCGGCCAAGAAGGCAGCAAAGAAAGCCAAGAAACCCGAACCGAAGAAGACCCTGGCCATCATCACATTGAAGAATGGAACCGTCGAATCTGTCAGCAAGGTTCGGAAGTTCGCTGTACCTCACGACGAGGGTCGCTACATCGCCATTCTGATGGAGGGGAAGGGATCCAAAGGCACACCCAAAGCGGATGCGAAGAAACCTAAGAAATCGCTACGCCGCAGGCGGCGAGAAAAAAAACAGCCTGTTCCACAGGATTCAAAGACAGCCGGCGAAAAGAAAAAGCCAATAAGTGGACACCTTTTGATCCTGCGGAACCTTGCCAAGGGCAAAGTCAGCGAACACACCGATGTTGTGTCATTCCACTTCTCGCGCGATGGACGAGCGCTGGTCCTCTTCAAAGGTCACGATGGTGACGTCGAATGGCTCGACCCCAGAAATGGTCGCGCCAAGACCGTAGTCAAAGCTGCTGGCGAAAGCCGTTCGCCGAAACTGGATCGTAGTGGCAAGCGATTGCTCTTCCTGGCCAAAGTAGGCGAGGCTCATGAGGTCGTCGTGTACCAGAAAGGAAAAGGGACAGCCCGTTTCGGTACCGCTGGCACACCGCCGGTTGCAGAGGGCTGGGAAGTCAGCACTGATCGAGCACCGAAGTTTTCTCGTGACGGCAAGCGAGTCTTCTTTGGAATCAGGAAAGAGACACCGAAGCCGCCTGAGAAGAAAGACGAAGCGGAGAAAGCCAAACCAAAGCCAGTCAAGCTGGACATCTGGAGCTGGACCGACGACTACATTCAACCACGCCAACTCAAGAGTGCTGCGAGAGAAAAGAAACGCTCTCGTCTGGTGGTCGCGCACCTATCGGGAACCACACCCAGGCTGGTTGCCCTGGAGTCAGAACGCCTACGCGACGTCCGCATGAATTTCGGCGATAACGGAGACTATGCCCTCGGCACCGATGATCAGAAGTATCGACGTCAGGCATCCTACGATACGAATCACCCGAAGGATGTCTGGCTCATCAATGTGAAGACAGGTGAACGCCAGCTGGTGCTGAATGGATTGCGTGGTCGCCCGATGCTCACACCAGGTGGCAACTGGGTCTACTGGTGGGACGGAGGCCAGAAGACATGGAGGGCACGAAGCACACTGAGTGACACTGTGATCGACCTGGGTGCGGGAATCGAGGAGTCGCTCCATGCAGCTAATCATGATTCACCTTCACTTCCCAGACCCGCCTCGCGCACTCTTTATTGGACCAGGAACGACCAGACCGTCATCATTGGTGCTCGGAACGACCTCTATTCGGTTCCACTCGCCAGCCCGGACCGCGCCACGAGCATTACTCAACGTGCGGGACGGGACGGAAAGATCCGCTTTGCGCTCATTGACCAGGATGCAGAAGAGGCCGTCGTGAAGACGACAGCACCCCTGCTGTTGTCAGCCTTTCATGAGACCTCGAAGGACTCTGGCATCTGGAAAGCTTCTGCCGATGGTTCCCTCGGCCCGGAGCCTCTGCAGAGAATACGCGCTCGATTAGGAAGGCCGCTCTTCGCCAGAAAGGGTCGAGTGACCGCACTGACAGTAGAGACGTTCGATTCGCCACCTGACCTGCACATCACGACACGTACCTTTGGAAAGCTAAGGCGCGTGAGTAATCTGGCGAAACAACTGCTGCCTTACGCTTGGGGTTCAACGCGCCTTGTTCATTGGAAAAACGCGAACGGCGGAGAGATGCAGGGTCTCCTCTACCTGCCACCTCGCTTTGACCCATCCACCAAATACCCGATGCTCGTCAACTTCTATGAACGCAGTTCAGATCGTCTGCATTCCTTTCAAACACCAGCACCCCATCGGTCATCGGTTCGCATGAGCTACTATGCGAGCCAGGGATATGTCGGCTTTGTTCCAGACGTCGAATACACCATCGGTTCACCTGGTCAATCAGCCGTAGACTGTGTCATCCCCGGCATTGAATCGATCCTTGCCAAAGGCTTCGTCGATCCGAAACGGATCGGCATGCAAGGGCATTCCTGGGGCGGGTATCAGGCTGCATTCCTGATTACCAGAACGAACCTCTTCGCCGCCGTCATCGCAGGTGCACCAGTGGCGAACATGACCAGTGCCTACGGTGGAATCCGTTGGGGAAGCGGAATGTCCCGACAGTTCCAATACGAGAAGACTCAGAGCCGTATCGGCAAGACCCTCTGGGAAGCACAGGATCGCTACATTGCAAATTCACCGCTCTTCTTCCTTGAGTCAGTCGAGACCCCGCTACTCATCCTTCACA
>PVBE010853273.1_pt1 | contig 16041 bp, 16 predicted proteins | sample 1631181 | NCBI WGS metagenome assembly PVBE01 (sample SAMN08397723, study PRJNA350692) | Marine metagenome, whole genome shotgun sequencing project. | isolation source: water | place: Pacific Ocean | collected 2012-04
ATTCCCTTGCCGAGGGCCAAAAGAGCTTTACGGAGGTGTGCAATCAGCCTTCAACTGGGAACGCTGGCTGCATCCATCAATGAGCTTTCGCGTTGATGTAACCGGCAGCACACCTGAACTCAGCCATAGCCACTTCACGGCCCTACAGGTAAAAAATGCCCTCGTTGATCTGCAACGACAGTTTTGGCATCAACGCTCTGATATCGATCTGCAAGACCCTGCTCTCTGTTTGCATCTCCATCTCAGTCGAGATTGTGTTGTCTAGAGCGTGATCAGAATTGCCAAGCGTTGGCGGTGCAGGCAGCAACTGCAAGCTATCCGGCCAATCCTCCTTGTTTAAATATCCCTGAAGTAGTCCATGCCCAATTTCAGGCACATCGGCACTCGCGATGAGGCATTCCCGATATGGCTGAGGCCCAGCGACTGCAATAGTCGGGTAACTAGTGCCGATCAAAGCCATCCCAAGGCTAAGAAATGTCGCAGGGACTAATTGCATGGTTTTGTTCATTCCATACAACAATGACTCAATGGATAGCTCATTTGGCAACTACTCAACCAACACGCCTAGGAAGTGGGCTATCGCTTGATTGGTTGTCAATCGTTTGCGGGCCCGAGAAAGCAGGGCCCTTAAGCCACCTCATCCGGGAAATCCCGCCTAGGTCAGGTCCCCTCGAGCCATCAAAATTCGTACCTAGTTCTTCGTGCAAAGTCTTGTCTTATTTTAAGAAGAACATCTGTCGTGGTATTGCTGTTATGCCAATCGTTATTATTTATTTGTATCCGATGTGGCTGAGAAATAGAATTGATCGCCCATAAGCATTCTGATGAGCTATAGACCTTGGCTTTTGATAAAGCAACGGAAGGTAAGGTTGATTCTTGGTTGAAGCACTCTCTTTCGACTCGGCAACGCATGTAGCCATTCTTTTTGACATTGAGGGTGCATTATTAATAGATCACCACCCTGCAAATTAAGTACTTCCCGCAACGGTCGATAGCGATGCTTTAAACAGAAATCCCTTGTCGCTCCCAGTGACAATGATGCGATTTGTGTGTTTGGTTGAATCTCAGCTTCATTATCCGCATGCCAACCCATCCGGTCGTTGCCATTGCGATAGAGATTCAGTAAACAGCCGTTGAAGTTTTCCTTGCTGGCCGCATTCACTCGCCTGAGCAAGGGATAGAGCCAATCAGGCAAGCCTTCGCCGCGATGGCTTACACCGCTGTAGCGATAGTTGACCCCCTCAGCTGCTATGAAGGCCGTCAGTCGTGGGACAACATGAACACGTCCGTAGACTCGAACAACCGGTTGCTCCCAAGCCACATCGTCTTGGAGTCGATGCAGCCAGGATCGAGCATCAGCGGAGTTCAACCAATTGGCCATCCAAGTCCAAGGGCGAGCTTCTGCCCAACCGTGTATTTGTGATGGCTGTGCCATTTAGCTCCTGGCCAACATCATTGAACAGAGCCATGTTGGCTTTATAGATGGCGGTGAGTAGTCACAGATGCCAGTGTTGAGTCATAGCTGAAACACTGCGCGGGTGACCATGACCAATCAAAACCAACCCGCTTTGATTCAGGCATTAATGAAGCCAGAGGCTTATCCACATCCGGTGAAGGTTGTGGAGCTTGTAGAAACCCACATTTCCTGGGTGCTTCTGACCGGTTCCTATGTCTACAAGCTCAAAAAAGCTGTGCATTTGGACTTTGTAGACGCCACCACGCTGAAGCAACGCCTTCATTTTTGCCAAGAGGAGCTGCGACTGAATCGTCGCTTGGCTCCAGACCTTTATCTTGGTGTGACCAGGATTCTCGGACCAGTTGATCGCGCCAAAGTTTTCGACGAGAATTTGGAATCGATTGATCCATCCACAAAGGGTGTGGTTGAAATTGCTGTGAAGATGCGTCAGTTCCCTGTCTCTCGTCTTCTCAGTGTTTATCTGAGTGATGGGGTTTTGAAGACTGAATCCCTAAAAAGGCTTGCTTTCGAACTTGCAGAGTTTCATCTCAGTGTCAACACGGCTGTCGCAGATGGAGATTTTGGTGGATTTGATGCGGTAATCAATCCTGTGCATGCCAATTTGCGTGTGTTGGATCAGTTGACACTGCCTGAGCCATTAGATCTTTGGCTTGAGGAGCATCGAGCTTGGATCAATAGCATGCAGTCAGAGCTTGCTCTTCGTTTTGAGCAACGACTCAACGCAGGAGCCATTCGCGAATGCCATGGCGATCTTCATGTCGGCAATATTCACCTAAACAACGATGGACGTCTAGAAGTCTTCGATGCCATTGATTTCAATCCAAGTCTGCGTTGGATCGATCCGATCAGTGAAATGGCATTTCTAGTTATGGATTTTCAGGTACACGATCATCAGGGTGATGCCATGGTGATACTCAATGAATGGCTTGAGCACACAGGTGATTACAAGGCTTTTGACCTTTGGCCTTGGTATTCGGCATACCGAGCTCTTGTGCGCGCCAAGGTAAGTGGCTTGCAATGGCAGCAACTCTGCTCCCAGAGTCAGCATGACTCTGTTGATCATCAGCGTCTTCAACGGCTGCGTAAGGATCTCAACCTCTACATTCAGCGGGCTAGAGAGGTCCAGCTAACAAAAGCAGCCGGTATTGTGCTGATGCATGGACTCAGCGGCAGTGGTAAATCCTTTTTGAGTGAGCAGCTCTATCAGCAGTTGCCAGCAATACGCCTGCGTTCAGATGTAGAACGCCAGCGTGCTTTTGGTCGCCGTCCACTGCAAAAGACGCTTGGTTTTGAGAAAGGATCGATGACAAGGGGTGGCAGTACACCACTTTTTCAAGGAGATCTTTATCGACCTGAGGTTACCAATTGGTTGTTCGATCAATGCCTACCGTCATTGACTCAGTGTTGTTTGAGTAGTGGTTTAACCACAATTGTTGATGCCACCTTCTTACGAGAACGAGAACGGCAGCGAATGTTTGCATTGGCGCGTGAACAAGGATGCCCGATTGCCATCGTGGCCTGTGAATGCAGTGATTCAACTGCTCAGGAGCGGATCGCTACAAGGATGGGAAGGGGAACTGACCCCTCTGAGGCAGATTTAAGCGTGCGTGAACTGCAGAAAGCGTGGATTCAACCTCTAACGTCTTATGAACAAGATTTGACGGTTAGTTTTACAGAAACAACTCCGATCAAAGTTGGGCTCGAACGGCTGCGCATTTTGCTGAATCCTTAGTGCATCCGATAAGTTTCGCTTTTGCAACAGAGTTTGATTTTGCTTCTCTTGTTGGGGGAAAGGGTGAAGAATCTTTGGCTATAGATTTCTGCTTTTGATTCCTCTACTATCAAGATAGAAAATACATCCAAAACATGACTTACTTAGCTTATCTTTCGGCTCATTAACCATTAAGATTTAGAAATCTTCTCAGTCTCCAAGTTTCGTAATCAGCGAAACCCTTTTCTTTTATGTAGAGCTTTCCTGTTGTTCTATTTTGTAAAAGTGATGGTTTAGTGTATTTCGCATATCTTTCATAATAACGATATTCTATTTCATGTATGTTTGCTCTTGGTATTCATATTAAGAAATGTCTATGACTGTGCTTTCCCTTGGTTTAATCAACTCTTAGATGCTTCTGAGAATTATCTGAATCATTGAAAAAACCTTTACTTGTAGGGTTTTCTTGCGCTGTATTCAAGGCAAGAATTCTTGCGTTGGCGGATTTTCTTCAATGCCTTTTCAACTTGGTGGTCAGACCTTTGCGGCATTTACATGTCATAAAAAATTGAGCAATGAATGAGAATGACCCTATATCTATGTTGCTTTCGAGTTTATATTGATAGAGGCTTCCTGGCTTTTTTGGTTATTCTTTTTGCTATACCTAGTCATTCTGACAGCATTTCAGTCACGCAGACTTACTCTTTGATAGCAGAACCAGAGCCAGTGTTGAAACAGTAGATTGCGATGTGACCGCCATAGAGTTAAAGGGCTGTCTGGATCAAAGTTTTCAGGGGGCTGAACATCACCTCGCGCTTGATCACGTTCCATCTCGGTTAGGAGGCGGCCCGCGTTGTACTCCGGATGGCCAAGATGAACCAGTTGGCGTTGATCGGTTGTCTCAAAGATTGTGTAGCCAACCTTCTCACCATGGGCCAGTAAACGTAGACGTCCCTGTCGCTGTGCTGCTTCCATTGCGCCATCAGGCAACCCAGCATGGCGACTCTGCGGACACACAAATCGATCGTCTTGAGTGCCCATCAGGGCATGGCCAGGAACCAAGCTTCGCATTGGGAATACCCCAAACAACTTTTTGGCAAATGATTTTTTATCGACACCTTCGAGATAGGCCATGGCAAAACCAGCCCAGCACAAGCCGAGCGTGCTTGCACAGTTCTGCCGTGCCTCTTCGATCATTTTGACTAGCTCTGGCCAGTAGTTCACCTCCTCAAATGGAAGATGCTCAACTGGCGCTCCAGTGATGATCAAACCATCAAGAGGATTAGGTTCCATCGCTTCCTCCCAGCTCACATAGAGATTATCGAGATGAGCAAGGTCCCATGTTTTATAGCTATGGCTACGTAGCCTTATCCAGATCGGTTCGATCTGTAGAGGTGAAAGCCCTAGGGGATGCAGCAGATTGAATTCATACTGCTTGCCCAGGGGCATGATGTTGAGAATCCCGATTCTTAATGGCCGGATGTCCTGACGTTCTGCAAGTTCCGGCTCTATCCATGAGATCCGGTTCTTCTCCACCGCGGCGATTTTGTGATAACTGCGTGGCAGGATCAGCGCCATCGATGCCTCCAGTCTCAGCTGATGGCCGCTAGGGCCTGTTCAAAATCAGCCTTGATGTCTTCAATGTGTTCAAGGCCAACAGATACCCTAACCATTGTGGGAGTGACTCCTGCAGATTCCTGCTCTTGAGCAGAAAGTTGTTGATGCGTGGTGGATGCAGGATGAATCACCAAGGTCTTGGCATCACCAACATTGGCGAGATGGCTAGCTAATTCAAGACCATTGATGAAGCTCACGGCATCATCAAAGCCTCCTTTAAGGGAGAACATCAGCATGCATCCCATGCCTCGATTCGTTAGGTAAGTTTTGGCTTGTGCGTGATATGGGTCATTTTTCAGGCCGGGATAGTTGACGCTGGCAACCTTGGGATGATCCTGCAGCCATGTAGCAAGAGCCATGGCATTGGATGCATGGCGTTCCACTCGCAAACTCAGTGTTTCGAGCCCTTGCAAAAGTAGGAATGAATTGAATGGACTAAGAGCTGCTCCCCAGTCGCGCAGTCCCTCAATTCGAGCTCGCAGTGCAAAGGCCACATTGCGATCGCTTGGCACGCCGAGCATGGAGCAGATATCACTGCCGAAGCCGAAAGCATCCCAGTGCACCAGGCCGTGATATGCCGCGCTTGGCTCACTCATCAGTGGGAACTTGCCATTGCCCCAGTTAAAGGTGCCAGCATCCACTAGCACTCCACCAAGGCTGGTGCCATGGCCTCCAATCCATTTGGTGGCACTTTCTACCACCACATCAGCGCCATGCTCTATGGGCCGAAGCAAAGCACCAGCTGCTCCAAGGGTGTTGTCAACAATTAAGGGGATACCCTTGTCTTTTGCTAAGCCTGAAAGGCCTTTAAAGTCAGGGATATTGAAGCGAGGGTTCCCCATAGACTCTACATAAATTGCTTTGGTGTTGGCATCGATTTGTGTGGCGAAGCTGTCAACATCATCACCATCAGCAAACTTCACATCAATGCCAAGGCGTGGGAACTGCACCTTGAATTGATTGTATGTACCTCCATACAAGAAGGATGTAGAGACTAGATTGTCTCCAGCCTGCATGCAGTTTGTAATTGCCAGGAACTGGGCTGATTGTCCGGAAGCTGTTGCTACAGCCGCAATCCCTCCCTCAAGAGCCGCAACACGCTTTTCAAAAACATCCGTCGTGGGGTTCATCAGACGGGTGTAAATGTTGCCGAATTCTTTAAGCCCAAACAGGTTGGCACCATGTTCAGCGTCATTAAAGACATACGAACTGGTTTGATAAATGGGTACAGCCCTTGAGTTCGTGACAGGATCTGGCACCTGGCCGGCATGCAGCTGGAGGGTTTCGAAGTGATGTGAAGTCAACTACACGTAACCAGGAACGTCCCTTCTTTCTAGCAACTTAGTTTCAGGCGCGGTTCCAGTCGTTAGGCAGATCAGCTTTATCTGTCTTTGCTAAGGATGGCAGTGTTTCGCGAATCAAGGGAACCAATTCGGCTCTCACTTCCTGGCGGAATCCCTCGACCACAGAGGCATTGAGGATGGGATAGGTCTGATCAGCGGCAGTGTCTTCTTCTCTTAATTGGCGCCATTTTGTCGGTTCTTGCGCTTTGAGAGCGTTGAGGGGAGCCTGGAAATCAAAACTCACCACAAGGCCCTGCTCAGCGGCAAGCTTTGATGCACGGCTAGCAATCGATTCACGTACAGCATCGAACTTCTTCGCCTTGAGGGTGTCTGGCAGACCGAGAACAGGTTCGTAATAGTCGAGAGCCCGCAACTCCTCTTCCAGCAGGATCGGCCATGCGCCACGAGCGTTCTCTTCAAGTGCGAGAGCTAACTCTGCTTCATCCATGGCCTGGAGGTAGAAGCGGAGCCTGCGGTAGTAAGACTTGTCCTCAGTGGCTTTTTTGGCTGCAGCCTTGCCGGTGACGATTGCTGGCAGAGCGGCTTCAGCCTTTCTTAGGAACTGGCGGTCCTCCCGCTCCAAGTTCATTGCACCCCAACGCTGCCGGTAGTCCCATAGCTCCGCATAGCGGGCTACGTCCTCGCTGGACCAGCCAAGTTCTTTGAGCTCATCAGCTCGGTGAGTGGATTCCTTGGCCACGCGAGGGTTTCATGTAATGGACGGCAGCGTAAGCGGCGGCGGGCTGATCAGGAACATCGAGTCTTTGCTGGTCAGTTCCGGTAGCGTCATCTTTGCCTTTGAGTTGGTTGTCATGGGGAAACGCCACCTCGCTCTAATGCTTTTCAGCGCTGGGGTTCTAAGCCTCATGGGTAGCTTGGCTTTTAAGTCACTAAGTACCACGAATGTTTTTGTGGCGGAAAGCCAATCCGCATCAAAAAGTCCGATTCTGCCAAGCGATGCCGATCGGCCACGTATGGCTGATGGGCGTCATTACCCCATCGTTCCAGATGATCCGATCAAGCTTGCGGCTCTTCTTCAAGAGGTAGAAGAAGCGCTGCTTCAACCATCAACACCTGAAGAAGAGCTGCCAAGCCTTGGCCATCAACAACAGCTCATCTACCGGGAGTTGTCTAAGGATCTACCCACTTCTAACAAGGTGCTGGTTCACTTGCCGAGCCGTTGGCGTCATGTGGCTGAACGCCATTTAGCCGCAAGGCGTGAGTTTCTTGCTATGCACAGGAGATCCTTTAGTCCTCGCTTAATGCCGGCTTGGAGAATCATTCCGCCCGAGCCTGCAGAGAACTTATTGAGCTATTACCGCAAAGCAGAAAGTTCAACGGGTATCGATTGGGAAGTTTTGGCGGCGGTGAACCTTGTTGAAACAGGAATGGGCCGCATCGATGGTGTCTCTGTAGCTAATGCGCAAGGACCGATGCAGTTCTTGCCAACAACTTGGGCAGAGAATGGTATTGGAGAAGGTGACATCCGTGACCCCCATGACGCGATTCAGGCAGCCGCCCGCTATCTAGTACGCCGCGGCGGGCTGCATGATATCCGTAAAGGGTTGTGGGGATATAACAATAGCGACCATTACGGAAGGGCCGTGCTCGAATACACAGCCTTATTGAAGGAAGATCCGCGCGCATTCACTGGTCTTTATCATTGGGAAATTCACTTTGACATTGATGCTGGGGATTTATGGCTGCCTGTTGGTTATAATCAAAACAAGCCAATCCCTGTGTCTACCTATTTAAGGAAGTTTCCAGCAAGTAGACCGAGATGACCACTTTGATCAATTTAAAATGCTCAGGATGATCAATGGCTAACACAGTATGAATTAGGCCATAAATAGTCAATCGCTCTTAATCCCCGTGCATGGAGCATAGCTGTAACTGCTAGCCGATCTAAAGATATTTGGTTTAACCACCTGTTTACAATGAGATGTCTTTTGCCGGCAGTTCTTGAATTCTGTAGATCGATCATTTTAGGATACTTGCTTATTGATACAAAGGATATTGGGTTGACCTGGAACTAGTGGATTGTAGTTAAGACCTCTCCTTCAATGAAGATTGACTATAGAGTAGAAGCTAAAGCCTTGCTGCCGTTTTTGGTAAATTTTTCGAACCTAATATTAAAACACTAAATACAACCAGTGCCGCGATGATGTTGTAGGCGATCAAAAAGATAGGGAAGGTTAGCTCTAAACTATTGGTGCAAAGAAGTATCGCTATAATCAGTAGCTGGAATCCCAAGCCAAAGATTGAGATTAAGCTCATAATCCAGTTTGGGATTGGGCGAGATCTTGAGTTAGTTATTTGATTGCCCTTGAACATTGTGTCGATAATCCAGTCCTGCCACCCGTAGAAAATTAGATATAGCTTATGAAGCATAAACAACACTTTTTGGTTCTCTTGAGGGTAAGGAATTGGAGATGTGACTTCGGATATACGGCTTGTTTTATCCCCGGACGCCTGATGCCTTTTAATCACATAAAAATAATTAAATATGGTCCCTTGCAGTTGAAATGAGGTCCAGGTTAGCGCAATTTTCCAAACAGGTACCATCAGCGGGATGCCAATCGCAAACAACACAAGCCCATTCAGAATTAAATCATTTATTGAGTCCAAGTATCTACCAGTATGTGATGGTCGATTTCTTGCGCGAGCCATTTCACCATCTGCCGCATCAAGCAAGCTTTTTAATATCAGTAGTGAGCCTGCAAGTGTAAGTGCATAACGATTGAAAATTAGCAGTACACTAACTAGGCCTACTGCGGTAAACAGCCATGTCAATGTGATAGCGCCTATAGATGTAGGTAGCAGTAGTTTTACCAGCCATATTGCCCCTGGACGTGCATAATCTGACAGGTCCCAAAACTTATGTTCAGGGGGAAGTTTTGGCATTATAGTATAGTTATTGTTGGCTTAGTAGAAATCGCAATAATTTTACGAGCAAGACTTGTCAATCTTTGACTGTGAATTTGAGATACATGCTGCATGTTGTCGCTTCTGAGTTTTGTTAATTCAGGGCCTATATATACACTTAATTAGGTCCTCTTGAACAAAGCTTAGCATTGTGATACCGAGGCAGGTGGTAGCTCAGTAGGTAGTCCTATCAGCTCGGCGCTCAGTTCCCACAGCGACTTGGCCAGATTGTTGTCCTGTGCTTCCTTGCTTATATTTGCTTCTTCAAAACGGTGCTGCCCTGGACCGTCAAGCCGATTGCTTCGATAGCTGAATGGAGTTGTGTTTAACGATTGATCTGTAGCAAGTCTCGACAGTAGAGACCCAGCATTCTCTGCTGATTCGCTAATGCGCAACAAATCTCGCACCACTAGTGAAAAGACCCGCTGACCCCATTCGTTGTAGCGACGACTGTAGCGAAAGAAGCCTCCTGAGCTGCGAGGTATCACTAGCCCTGGTGCCCAGGCCAGTACAGGCATCTGTATGGAACGCAAATTCAGTCGTCTTGCGAATTCACGAGCGAACAGTACATTGCAAAGCTTGCTGTCTTTGTAGGCCTTGTCTGCATTGAAGCTTGAATTGCCATCAATCATCTTAAAGCCAGCTCCGGTTTTGAGACCCGTCAAATCACCTAAGCCAGCAGGCTTGCCAAAGCGTCCGCCAGGAGAATTCGAGTCATGCACCTCGGAAGCTGTTACCACCACACGTGGGCTCATCCCTGTATCTAACAGCGGTAATAGGCGGATGCTCAAGGCCTGATGACCAAGATGATTGACCGCGATGGTGAGTTCGTAGCCCTGAGATGAGAGCTGCGCTTTTGCTGCACCAGTGTATTGAAGGCCAGCATTGAGGATCAAGGTATCGATTGGCTCGCCGATGCTCAATAGCTCATCAGCACAATGTTTGATGCTTGCCAAATCAGCTAAATCCAAGACCGGGGCTGAGAGGGTGCCTCTCTCTTGCTGATGTTGAACCGTCTCTTCTGAGAGCTTTTTAAGCGTTGCCGTGGCGGTAGAACGATCTCTACAAGGGAGGATTAGGTGATGCCCTGCACGATGCATTCGAACTGCAGCCTGATAGCCGATCCCAGAACTTGCTCCTGTGAGCAAGATTCGACGGCAGTGAACTGGTGACAAGGGGGTGGGGCTCATGGTTTGCACCCTATTCAGAACATTGTTGAATTGGCCACGCTTTAGAGGATGACCTTCAACGCTGCTACGAGCTGAATTGAATTCGTCGCACCATCCTTTGCGTCTACTCCAAGCACAATTCCTTTCTCAGGCAAGAAAAAAGGCGGGGTACGAGTCTCGCCTAGCAGCTAACCCTTGTTTTTGATCTAGTTCTTAGCCCTGCACCAAGCCGACAACCAAAGTCACGACAGCAACCAGTAGTCCGCCCCATTTGATAATTGCCTCATCTTTGTCATATGAGCAAGCAGCAAGGATGGCTGCAAGCTGAATAATAACGATGCTATTGAACATGGTGATTACAGCAGATGGCATTTATTTTGTAGCGAAGCGAACCTTTTCTGTCTATCTCACGACCAGCTCATCTGCAGTTTCTTGATCATCCGCCATATCAATTCACGCGTATTGGGATGGATTCGTTCCATATCGATGGACGTGCAAGCGCTGAGATCAGTCATTCGTAGACATTGATGGACTAAAGATGCCTCTCGAATTAAAAGCTGCTTTTTACTCATATTGAGTGCTGTAATCATGATGGCTACAGTGATGATGATCAAGAAACCGAAGGCTGCTTGGTTCTTGCGGAATCTATTATGCATGAAACTTCAATGTTTCAATAATGTTCTGCGAGCGCTAAATCTGCCTAAGCCAGAGCAATAGCATGGTTTTGCTTCTGAGTGGCTGCTTTGTCCCCAGGATGAGTGCACGATTTAGGGTTTAATGAAACTGCGGCGGTCATGAAAGTCTGGACCTTGGCCTGTATGGCGAATGGCCCAATAGCTATAACTTGCATCGGCATGTTTCATGACCGCAGCGAGAGAGAACTCTGGGCAGGAAACACCTTGCAACCAGGGACGTAAATTGAGAAGTACATCACAGCGAAAATCTTTTGGTCCACCATGGATGCTGATGGTTGGGAGTAGTACGCCGAGCTCTGGTTGCAGCCCATTACGGTAGTTCTCCAGGGAGTAAAGATTCCAATCGCCACTAGGAGCAACATTGAGTTCCCAGTAGTTCTCTTGCCCAGGGTGAGCCAGGAATGCCTCGAAGCACGTGTTAGACCAAAGCTCATCACATCTCTGTGGTGAAACTGCAGTGGCTGGCATTTGAACATCGTTGAGCCCAGCTTCTCCTCGACTGCGAAGTCCATAACTGAGTTCAAGAATCCCTTCTTCATGCCATACAAACTCGGCACTGACAAGCAAATTTGGTTTCTGCCTTGGTTCATAGGGAACCAGAGTGCATACTTGGCGTGTCATGACAGCATGGCGAGCCATCTTTAGCTTTGGCTCCTCAGGCGCTCGACCAAGCCAACAATAGAGGTCCACTGAGCTTCAATACTTTCCGTGAGGCGGAACTGCACCTCCGATCGATCAAGATTTTGGTTCGGATGGTTCGTTTTGAAGTAGATGTTGCCATTGAGGTGATCAGTAAGGAAGCGCAAACCAAGTTCAAATGGGATCAATTTGATGCACTCGGGGATGTAGTGATAATCCCTTTCACTCAAGAAGCCTCTTGCTACAGAGAGGTATCCATCAAGGATTGCTTCACATACAGAGAGATCAAATTGAACCTGGCTGATATCGATAGCTTCCTCTCCTGCCGGATTACAACAGGAACGAAGGCAATCACCAATGTCATAGTGAACCAGGCCAGGCTTGACGGTATCAAGGTCAATCAAGCCCACCGCCTGTCTTGTGAGGTTGTCGATCATGACATTGTTGATCTTGGGATCACCATGAATGGGACGTTTCTTTAGTTCACCACGACAAAGTGCGGCTTCCAGTACATCTACGCCAGCGCGACGGGTCTCTATGAAATGCATCGCCGAGCTAAGGCGTGAGTCTCTCTTCAAAGTTGGAACGTTACCACTGCATCCAATGGTTTGGGCGATGTCGAACTGTTGTAAGTAAGCAGGAGTAACGTGAAAATTCTCAAGCGTGTCTGCTAATCCATCGTTGGGAAGATCACTGATGAGGTAATGAAACATGCCAAGTGCATATCCAATCTCTTTAGCGTGTTCATAGTCGTGTAGCACCTCAACAGTTTTGGCGGAGTTGATGTAGGTGATGGAACGCCAGAACTGTCCATCTTGTTCAATCCAATGTTCATCTAAGCCACGGACTGGTAGAACTCTTGGAATCTCCCATCTCCTGCTGCTGAGCTCTGATGGATTTGAGGCTAATTTTCTTTCCACATGTTCAACAAGGTTGAGCATGTTTTTCATCACTAGATCAGGTCGATCAAATACATGGGTGTTGAGACGTTGAAGCACAAAGCGCCTAGGTTCAGGCCCACTCAAGGCCACTAAAAAAGTATCATTGACGTTCCCAGACCCTAATACATCAATTTTTGATATATTTTTTTGAGAACAAAACTTTCCAGCAATACTCATAAGAGTACTACTGGACAGTAGTGGGGATTTGGCCAAGACTGTTTAATTGTGTCTTTATTAGCAACGATGATGTCCCTAGAGGCTTTTGCCAGTGATCAGTGTGCAGAAATACAGGCGGTGGATGTCCTAAGCTCTCGCCTTGACTTACAGTGTCGATGACTTGCACCTGAAATCAGGCTAGTTCTGTACCGATTGAATTTTTCAAGTTAGGGCCTGGTTACTTAGTGCATCATGTTTGAAATGATGGTTTTGTTTTTGAGCTGGAGATGCATGGCTTGTTCGAGATCCAGAGATTGATGCCAACTGTAGCGAATTTATTAAGTCGATAGGCTCAGTTTGGTGGTTGGAAATGATCATAGAGATTGGCCTTCAGGTAATCGCTTTGTAAGTAATCTATAGTTAATCGAGCTTTATTATTCCTGTGGATCAAGGCATGGACAATCTATGAGCTCCTATATTACAGGGTCCCATTAGGTTTGTTGAGTAACTATATAGAGCACCTTTTTAATCTACATATTGTTGCAGCTCTTTCTCAGCAACAGTTTCAGCAATTTAACATTGTAACCCTTCTCTATAGGCATGACTCTCATTTCGCGCGCAAGATAAAAATCTTGAATATGTCAGCTCCATTCATCAGGAGTGGCCTCTATTGCGAATGTTTCGAAAGAGTTGTTATTTCTCGCTCAACTAATCTGACAAGGAATCTAGCCGCGCAGCTGGATACAACTCCAGAAGCAATTTGCTGTCCTCTATGGAATTTATGCGACCTAGGACTGTGGTGATCTACAGGACTTGCTTGCGCGCCCTTGTATCTGTAGATCACTTCTGGGCTTTAGAATCACTCCGCTTGATACAAGCTGAACGTAGTGAAGATTTCAACAAAGGCTCTTGAACATAAGACTTGATCAGGCAACCCATTGACGTCGGATACCCTCAGCAGCTGCGGCCGCACGATTACGGACATGTAATTTGCGAAGTATCGAGTTGACATGCCCTCGAGCAGTTGTTTCCGCAATGAACATCTCGTGACCAATCTCGCGGTTGGTGAACCCGTCACACACCAGACGGAGGACAAAGCGTTCCCGAGGCGTTAATGATTTCACTTCGAACACTAAGGGTGGCAGAACCATGCTGCGCAGTTGAACTGCTTTAAATCTGACTAGCTCTGCGGGAAATTATGACCAAGTCTGACTGGCCCCAGCTCAGAAGACCTTTTAGGTCAGTGCTTGACACACTTATAGGGACCCTTTGCCAATTTGAACTCCCCTGAGGGGGCTTCAGAAATAGAAGAGTCACGGCACCATGGGGAACCGAAGAGTGTTGCAGCTTTGCCCCGATTTCTTCACACCGCTGACTGGCAAATCGGCAAGCCCTTTAGGAATATCACAGATCCTCAGAAGCGCTTTCGCCTGCAACAGCAGCGGATCTTGTCTGTTTCACGGATCGCTGCTGTTGCCGAAGAGCACAACGTCGATGCCGTGCTGGTGGCAGGCGATCTGTTCGATTCGAGCACCGTCCCATCAGCTGTGGTGATGGAGGTCCTGGAGGTGATTGGTTCTATGAATCGTCCTGTTCTTGTGATCCCGGGCAATCATGACCATGGTGGAGCTGGAGGTGTTTGGCAGCGCCAGGATGTTCAAAGGCAGTTGCAGGAACGCGCACCGTTGATGCAGTTGCTTCTTAAACCGGAGCCGGTTTTGATTGATCATGCTCTTGTTTTGCCTTGCCCTCTGCTGCGTCAGCGCGACAGCGAAGACCCTTCTGCCTGGATCAGTCAGCTGGATTGGCAGGATCTAGCTGCAGATTGTCCTCGAATTGTTCTTGCACATGGAGCTGTACACGGATTCGAGAGTACGGATTACAGCCAAGACAGCGCAGGTCAGTCAGACAGGATTAACCGTATTGATCTTGAAAAGATCCAACATGGGGAAGTGGATTACGTTGCTCTTGGCGACTGGCATAATCTCAAACAAGTAGGAGATCGTGCTTGGTATTGCGGAACTCCTGAACCGGATCGCTTTGATCAGGGGGACCAGAACCAGCGTGGCCAGGTTTTAGTGCTTGATGTTGAGCGAGGGACATGTCCCAGCCCGAAGCCTGTGTCAACGGCTGGGTTGCACTGGCACAATCTTCGAGTACAGCTCAGAACCACCAGCGATCTTGATCGACTGGAGCGGACTCTCCATCAGCGCATTGGAAGTCGAGTAGGCCGTGATCTATTGAGGCTTGAAATTAATGGACAACTGAGCCTTCGTGAGTATCAACGCTTTGATGCCTTAATCGAGGTGCTGAGGACGCAATTGCTGCATGTACGCATCAAAGGAATCTGCCATCGACGTCCAGGGCAGGAAGAACTTCGGGCCATGACTCATCGCAGTGAAGATCATTTAATTAGTTCTATTGCCTTACAACTCCAGGAAGAACTTGAAAACCTTGAACCCATCAAATCTCTTACAACTGAACAGCAGAGCGAAGCCGAGCTGATTGAATTAGCTCTTTGTGAACTACATCGGCTTTGCAGCGAATCATCCTTGAACAACTGATCGCACTATGCGCTTACTGCACTGCCATCTTGAAAATGTTCGCCGTCATCGGCTCTTGGATGTCGACTTTTCGCCCGGATTGACGTTGATTTCTGGAGCTAATGAAAGCGGTAAAAGCTCCCTGGTGGAGGCGATGCATCGAGGCTTATTTCTTAAGGCTACAGCTAGCGGCTCGCTGGTAGAAGCGTTGCGCTCTAATCTTTTCCCAGGCCACCCCCTCATTGAACTTTCTTTTGAAGCAAAAGGTGCGATCTGGACCTTGAGCAAACGGTTTAGTGGTCAGAGTGGCAGCGTAAGGCTTGATGGAACTGGTCAAGATGTATCACTCAGCGGTTCAGCAGCAGAAGAGCTCCTAGCAAAACTTCTCGGAGTTGATGAGATCGTTGGTAGTCGTCAGGCAGCGCGAGTTCTTCCGAGTCGCTGGGCTCATCTCTGGGTGTTACAGGGACTAGCTGGCCAGAATCTTTTAGATCAAGGACCTCAGCATTACGACCTCAATGGGTTAATGCAGCAATTGGAGCAACGTGCAGAAGTGTCTTTGCAATCACCTCTCGATCAAAAGGTGAGTACAGAGTTGGAGGCTCTTGTGGAAGCCACCTTCACCAGTCGAGGGGTTCGTCGTAACTCACTTCTTTGGCAATGTCAGCAACAACGAGAGAGCGCGGAAGATGCTCTTAAGACTGCTGAACTGCAACGGGACAGCTTTGAAGCCACCAGTGCAGAGTTGGATCAACTTGAGCATGAGCTTGATTTGCTCACGTCAGACCGCAAACCCGCCCTCAAGAAGCGACGTTTCGAGTTGCA
>PVBE012614512.1_pt1 | contig 16041 bp, 8 predicted proteins | sample 1631181 | NCBI WGS metagenome assembly PVBE01 (sample SAMN08397723, study PRJNA350692) | Marine metagenome, whole genome shotgun sequencing project. | isolation source: water | place: Pacific Ocean | collected 2012-04
CCGCATTGGGTGATTTGTCTGAACCACCCGATCGGAACGGACCAACGTTTAAATCAAAGAGCCAATCTAATAATTTTACTTTTGATAACATATGCGGGTGGGTTAAGGAGTGTGCATCGCCCCACTTCCAATTGGAAATATTTATACCAAAAGATTCTTCTAATTCTATTATAGCGTCGGCAACAGACTTTGATATTATTTCATTTAATGTTTCAACATGGTTGGGTGTGGTTATATTATCAATCCAGGAAGATTCGCCTGTCTTGAAAATTTCTCGAATTTTGCGATGGACCAAATATTTTAAGCCTGTATAGGCCTCCAAATAATTTTGCCCAAGGAGAGCAAGTTCATCTCCATAAAGATTCAAAACAAGGTTACGCATAGTTGCATGAAATATCAGCGCTGCCTCAGAGTCTACATCTTCAACACCGTCCCACACCTTTAAAAACTCATATGCCCTTTTAAGGTTGCCTGTTTCTTCTCCTGTTTCTGTTAACCAAATAAATGGCAAAATCTCTTGGGCAAATGGTGACGTTTGATCCAATTGGACCGATTTCATTTTTTCCACTGACATATTGTCCATTGAATCCAGTCTTCGGTTTATTTGTTCTATTCTGCTCGGATCGGCCCATAATTTGCTGATATAATATGGAAAATCATCTCCTATTGTTTTATTATTTGCCGTAGAGATATATCCCTTTTCTGGGTTGTATAAAAAAGGCATTTTTTCGAACGGTATCTTACCTTTCCAATCAAAAGATGGGTCTTCTCCTGGGCGAGGAATCATGCTGGATCCCTGTTTTCGGATAGGTACATACACGGCAGGGCGCCAACCTATATTCCCTTTTATGTCTGCATAAACAATATTTTGTCCGGGGACGCCAAATTTTTTAATACCATTGCTAAAATCGCCCCAATTCTTCATGTTGTTAATCGATACCCATGCATCCATTTCTGGAGTGTTCCAATGACCGGTCCATGCTATAGACATAGCAACGTTCTTATTTTTCAATAGTCCGTGAATGTCGCTAATAATGGGCCCATGATGGGTTGTGCGAATTGTAATAGTTGTGTCTTTACCGTTTTCAAGTGGAATAGTTTCTTGAACTAACTCCATGGGCAGCCAATTATCGCCAGAACGATATTCATTAGGATTTTTAGGATTAATTGTTTCAATAAAAAAATCTAAATCATCAACCATGCTGTTGGTGAATCCCCAGGCCACGTGCTCGTTTTGTCCAATGACTGGCATTGGAATACCGGCGATACACACTCCGGAAACATTGAACCTTCCCCCCTTTAAGTGAATTTCAAACCAGCGTGGTGGTTGTGAATAAGCAAGGTGAGGATCATTGGCTAGCAGCGGTTTGCCCGATGCGGTTAACTTTCCCGATACCACCCAATTATTGGATCCAATATCTGCATTGTGTTTACCAAACAAGTCACGTATTGTGAATTCCTGAGTAATAATTTCGTCAAACACGGGTTTCAAGTATTTCAATGATGTTTCGACGATAGTGGGTTTATCCTTATCATAGCCGGGAATAAGGTCTGCCAATTTTTCCTCACCAAAATAAGACGCCACAGCACCATACACAATTTCAGGCTCCCAGGCTCCTTGCATTTCGTGAGCCATCATACGCGCATAACCAGCCACAATACTGGGATCCCAATAAGGCGGATCAATGCCTAATATTTTGAATTCAATTGGTGCGTCTTTTTTTATTTCATCTATTCGATAATTGATTCCATCACAAAATGATTCAAAGATTCTTTTATTTTTCGGCTCCATGGATTCAACCATCTTCTTGGCTATATCGTGAATTCGCCAAGTGCGTAAATATATATCACTCCCCAGATATTGGTCTCCTAACGCAGATGCTAGTTCACCCCTAACAGCGAGGGCTACGGTGGAAAGCTGAAAGAGACGTTCTCTGCCCGCAAGATAGCCGGCTGTAAAAAACAAGTCATCTTCATTGTTGGCAAACACATGAGGCACACCAAATTCATCTGTAAAAACATCCACTGGGCTTTTTAAACCAGACAAAGGTAATTCGCCTTGATAGGGCGGTAGCGGATGATGTATCCAACATATAAAAATAATGGTTATAAGTAATATTCCACCGGTTGTGATTTTGACTTTAGGGTATTGCATTTTATTTAGATTTTTGTTTTAGGTTAAATAATACCCAATTATCGGGATCAATAATCAAGTCTGATTTTAAAGGAATTGCAATGCGAGTTGGAGAGTTATTCAACATAAGTTTTCGATCTCTTTGCCCATCAAATGATTGGAAAGAAATGTCCATGGGCATTTTGAATCCATCATTCTGCCACCATAAATCAATAACTTTTTTATTCTTTATTATTTCTTCTTCTATTTCAAGGGTTGGGAGCTCAATTTGGTATAAGTACCGATCAAAAAACCATTGAATATTATCACCTGAGTTTTCATGGATTAAGGAAATGAACTCTTTTGTGGATGTTTGGTTTTGTGGAAGCTCCTTCGGCATATGAATAAATTCTTTTAAGCTTTCTCGCAATACTTCATCCCCAACCAAATATCGCAAGGTATGAAGAATGTGGGCCCCTTTATAATAAACATCATTATCGGTTTTATACTCTGTTGTTGTGTTTTTTACAGGTACGACAATTTGTTTATTTTGAATATTCTTTTTATAGCGATTATTCACAAAAGTTTTTGCAGCGGCTTCTCCATATTTTTCCTCTACAAAAAGAGCCTCTGCATAAGTATCAAACCCCTCATGAATCCAAAAGTCAGCCCAGTCTGCTACGCTTAAATAGTTTCCCCACCACTCATGCCCCATTTCATGAAACATGAGAAAATCATATCCTAATTTTGTTTTTTTATAATCGTTTCCATAAGCATTGATGGTCTGGTGCTCCATGCCCCAGTATGGTGTATGTACCAAACCAAATTTTTCTTTCATCCATGGGTATTGCCCAAAATTTCGTGCATAAAAATTTAGGTATTCTTCTGCATCATTAAGTAACTCATTTGCCCCATTCCGTTTTTCAGGTAAAACATAATATGCCAATTTTAAGGGCTTATCTAATATGTAGGCGGTTTTTTCAACAGCTTCAAAATATCCAGCGGTAAAGTTCACATTGTAAGTACTGATGGGGTATTCTGTCCGCCAATGCCAGGTGGTCCATTTATCACCTTCCTTATAAGTTGATTGTAGTAAGCCATTAGATGCGACAAACAGAGGGTCTGGAACCGTAATTGAAATATCCACCCCACTCGGTTTATCGCTGGGGTGTTCCTTACAGGGATACCAAATGTAAGCACCGTTTGCCTGGCATGATACAGAAATCCAAGGATGTCCGTCTTTGCTCTTCTCCCAGGTGAAACCACCATCCCAAGGTGGCCTTTTGGCAATGGGAGGCTGCCCGGAATATTTAATCTCTAGGATATGGGTTTTAAAAATATCCAAATCAGGATTATAAATGATAATTTTATGTCCTTTATGAACAAAGGACAGATTCATGCCGTTTATAGATGTGCCAGAAACATTGAACTGGTCCAATAAATCAATCTCAATCATATCGGCTTTACTTATCAATACAAATGTGATATTGACTGTGCCACCAATGGTCTTTTTGTAAGGATCAACTTTTAAACGAATGTCATAGTGGGTCACATCCATAGCGGCTTGGTTGGGAGATAGTTTTCCACCACTATATACTTCCAACGAAAATGAAATTGAAAGAATAAGAAAATATATCAGATGTTTTTTTAAGATTTCTTTACCTTATACTGGTATTGAAATATACCGCCTTTTTCATCCACGGAAACCATTTGTTGAAATACCAACTCGAGATCTGGGATCACCCCATCAAACAGGGGAATGCCTTTGCCAAAAACCAATGGGTGGGGCGTGATATATAGGTGGGTTAGAAACGGGGCAAAGCGGGCATAGGTTTTTCCACCGCCAATAATGTAGCAACGATCTCCCGGAATGGCGTCCAAAATTGATGCTGGATCATCATTTCGGTGAACTACAATCATTTCACGGCCATCTAATTCGGCCGACAGCGTGTCGTGAGTATTGGAGCCCATTATCACTTGGAATCCTAAGGTCTGCTCTTTGAACAAGGGAAGGTCTTTGGACCAAGTCGTTACTTCGCGATGGTGCCGGGCAATTAACCCGTCTATTGTCACGGCGGCAATAAGAATGACATCATTAGGCATGATTTCTTATTTATAAGATCGTGATGCTTTCCAGGTTTTTAATTCATTGAATGTGCTTTTTGTATTCGTTGTATTTTCATGCTGTTCTGCAAACATAAGGAAATTCGCCATTCTTCGAGTATCAGTTCCGATAGCCTTTAATAAAAGCTCAATCGTTGATGACTGTTGAAGTATTTCAAGGGCTGCGATTGTTTTTTGATCTCTTTGAAAATCTGCATCATGTTCAAAAATGAATCCTTCAAATTTTCTAGCCCTTTCACTAATGCTCATTGGTTTTTTCTCCAGTTGCTCAATAGCAGACTCTTTTAATTGTTGAAATGTTTCTTTATCCATGGCCGCAAGTAATTCCGGGGTGGATGCAATAAAATCATCAGCACGCTGGTTAACATCATCTGCGGTAAAGGTTCCAGACTGAATAATAAAACTTAAATAATATGTATCATCGCGATTTCGAGTATAGGACCAAACAATGTACCCCAATTGTTGGTTGGTTCTCATTTCTGTATAGAAAGGCTGCTGAAGCGCCTGACTGATGATCAGGGATTTTGCCCGCATTTCTGGGGTGTCTTCATTACCCAAAACATATTCCCGATAAAAACAAGAGTTGTTGACAGTCAATTTCCCAATATATTGAATTTCTTCAGGTTGAGATTGAGTCAAATATTTTAAATCAAATGCGTCTGTTCGTTTAAGCCCCGTCGTATTAGATTTTTCATTGAAGATACTTAAGGCACGTCGGGCATCAGACTCTTTGAAATCACCATAAACAAGGCCCTCCACGAATGTTTTTTCATACAAAGTCTTGCCATAATTATGAATATCTGACAGAGTCGCTTCTTGCGCCACCGGCAAGCTCTCTTCCCAGCTATATTTCACATGATTAAAAATATCAGCTCCTTTTTCACGAGTTTGTTGATGCGCATCCGATAATGAAAAATTTTGGTAACCACGGACAACCTTATCTTTTATTCCGTTAAACTGGTCTTCGGTAATGGAAAAATAAATCATGTGATCCAGGATCATTTCGTAGAGCGTCATGGCAGATTCTGAATAACCGCTTACGTTCAGAAATATTCCTTCATACCCTTCTCGGAATGAATAATTCAGCCCTGCTTGTTTGGCGGGATAACCCAATTCATTCAATGATTCATTCACGCAGGCTGAGTAAAGTTTTAAATAAACACGGTGTTTTAATGTCATTACATCCTCGGGAAAGAGGACCTTAAAGCTTATGACGCCTTTGGGGCGCAAAAATTCATGATCGACACCAAAATAAAGATTAGCACCACCACTATTTATTAGCGAAACAGGCAAAATGTCTTCTTTTATTTCCCGGTTGGGCACAGATGCTGATTCTGGAATAAATGGGTTTACTTCAGCTATCATGAACTCTGCTCGAGGAGATGTGGACGTGAGTGTCTGATAAAATTCAGTATCTTCTGTATAGGAATAGGGAGCCTGATAATAGTGTTCTTTTTTATCTGTTTTAACTCCTTTTGCTGTCAAAACTGCCAACATATTATCCGGCGTAATGTGTTTTAATAAACTCTCAAAGGTGTCTTTAGAATTGTCTTGAAAGATAAAATTTATTCGGCCTGCATCTTCCAGTGGATACATCATGACTTCATTTGCCAATTGTGTGGCGCGCCACATGCCTTCACCTTTACTGCCATATATTTCTTCTAATTCTGCTATGGTCTTCAATTCGTTATATACGTGAGATTGGTGACCTGATTCTTTCATGAGCTCGATATAATCCAAAGTTGCTAATACAACATCTTTATAATCTTCTTGGCCTTTCGGTGTGAGCCCTATCCGAACCGTTACCATGCCGTATTCTTTTGTTTCTGGGCGTGCGCCCGCGGAGAGTGTCTGTGCCCAGCCTTTATCTTTTAAGTAGGAAAGGAGACTGCCTTTCCCCTCGTGTCCTAAAATGAAACCGAGTTGCCTTCCTGGCTTACTTTCATACATATGGCGAGTGCTGGGAATGGCAAAGCTCATTTCCAGATCGCGAAGATCTTTTACAGGATCAATTTGAAGAAACCTGAATGTTTCTTTCTTTTCAAACACGATTGGATCATGCTTGGTCCTTTCAAGATTGTGATTCTTTACATCAGAAAAATACTGGCGGGCCCAAGCTTCCATTTCGTCCAAAGAGTGTGTGCTCAATAAAGCCAAGCCCATCCGGTTTGCGCTGTATTGATTGTTATAAAATGTAACAAGTTCTTCCCGGGTAATGTCCCCTAATGTTTCAAGGCTTCCGGTGCCAAATTTTTTTGCTGGGTGGCTATCTTTTGCAAACTGGCTTGTGACCCGATGCTGGCGCCAATTATCATTCATAATATTTTTTTGATGTTCAGAGTTAACGGCATTCACCTCTCTTGCTGTGTACTCTGCTGTGAAAAGTGGACTGATAAAAAATTGAGCAAACCGATCTAATGCGCCCTCAAACCCATCTGGCAGTACCTGCAGTTGATAATTAGTATGATCACTAGCGGTATAGGCGTTCGAGTAACCGCCAAAAGTTTTGAGATATGTGGAATATTCATCTACGTCTGGATATTTTTTTGTACCAAGAAATAGCATGTGTTCGAGAAAATGAGCAAGTCCTTCACGATTATCCGGATTTTCCAATGAACCCACCTCCACAACCATGGATGCTGCTGATACATTAAAATCCGGATTTGAAAGAAGGTAAACTTTGACGCCATTATCCAGTGTCAATTTTCGAATTTCTGATTTATCAAGAGGGTGTTTGTCTAGGTGTTTATTTGCCATATTTGTACAACCCGTTATTAAACAGATCATAAATAGTGTGTTTATGTGTTTCAAAATATATCCTTTTCACGATTTAATATTTTTCCAATTCCTTATTGATCCGATAGGTTAAATACTTTCTATGGGCCTTGGTTGCCTCATTCATCCCGTAGGATTTTAAAGTATATTTTTTTACCTTATTCAGATTTTCAAAAGCAGCTGCAACGGCCAAATTACCGTACTTAACTTTTCCTTTGTTTTGAACTATACGGATTAACCGCTCTGTGTACTCTATCTGCAAATTCCTGCGAACAGCATTAACACTTGTGCCTGCATCAGCAGAAAAACATATTGTTGTCAAGTCTAACATCATTTCATTAAGGCCATAACTATTTCCATACAATTCCGTGTCCGAAATTCTTTTTAAAACATTTACATGGAAAAAATGGTTTAGAATGCCCTTTTGGGTATTTAGGTACATATCAAGGAGTTTTGGATCCCGCGTACCGCTAAACCCACGTCGCTCCCATTGTAGATGCTCCATAATTCCTTCTGGAATTTCAAATGCGTTGGGTGCAAATATATATTTTCCTAAGAGTGTCATGGCCCATTTTTGCTTGTCCTGTGGAACGGGCCTAAAGGGTTTTTGGCTACCTTTCTGGCCTACCAAAGAACGGTCCACAAACACACCACCAACATAGCGGGAAATCACCATAGCAGAATTGCTATATTCACGATTTAAAATAGAAAATGCATCGGTGAAGGCATGATAAGATTCACCTGGGCGTTCATATCTTTTTTTCAACCCAGGATAAAGTGATCGGACAATATCCATTCTTTGTTTGGCATATGCTACCGGATCTGTGCTCATATCATATGTATTAACTCTTGGATCAATTCCCTTCCCCGGAGATCGCATATCATCTGCGTCATTTCCAAAATGTAATTCATTTTTTGTAGATTGGTTTAATAATAATTCTATACGTTCTTTTTCATCTCCGGGATTTTCCAAAGCTGGTGTATATCCAAACTCAATAGCCCAAATATCGTAGGGACCTGGCACAGTGGTATAAAATTGACCATGGTGTTTTGGGCTGTCGTTGACGTTGACGGCTGGATATTCCATTACAGATGATGTCAGGCCAACTGGCTCGGTGATTAATCTGTCATGAATGTTTTTTAAACTATGCAAATGGCTGGAATAAAAATTGTGGTTCAGGCCCAGTGTATGCCCCACTTCATGAAGAATTAATCTTACTAAGCTCTCATAAATTAGACGGTGTTGCTCTAATTGATTGAATTCATCGACGGAGCTATTTAATACATTCAGACCAAATAAATTTCCTTGTTTCTGGTAGTCAGCCACAAGGCAGGTATAATCTTGATTGATTTCTTTTTCTGCGTCAAATGTTCGATGGAGTTCTTCATATTTAACTCGGCTTGTAAAATAAACATACTCCAACATGACGTCCGCACCCAAAATTTGACCGGTTCGCGGATTAACAAAACTGGGGCCATATCCCCCAAAGGGAGGGCGTGGCGAAGATGTCCAACGAAGTACGTTGTAACGAATATCGCCTGCATCCCAGGCTGCATCATCGGGCTGGACTTTTACCTGAACAGCATTGCGAAAACCTGCAGCCTCAAAAGCTTGATTCCACGCCAATACCCCTTCTTGAATTGCGCCCCTAAATTCGAGAGGAGTTGTGTTTTCAATCCACCAAACAATCGGTTCTATGGGCTCAGAAATGCTTTGATCTGGGTTTTTCTTTACTAAGTGCCAACGATGAATTAAATCACGATAAGGCGTTACGTCATCCGGCGTGGTCATATCAGTTACTTGCGTAGCAAAATATCCAACCCGAACGTCTTCAAACCTCGGTGTATAATCGTTTTCAGGCATTTGAATAAAACTGTGTTGGATTGTCACATTCGCAGATCGAGCATCGGTTAAACCCCGATCAGATCCCCAATTAGTGGGCACAGGATTAGAATAAACATACTGCACTACTAGATCTGTGTTTTCCGGATAATTATGAAGACCAACATATTTTGTCCGTTCTCTAGATAACTTACCAAGCCTAAAGGGATTTTTATTGGTACCGCCCGGAACGAAGCCTCTTGAGATTTGATGTAATGCTTCGGTCAGAAAAACATTATCGATTTCAATTAAAACTTTGCCATCTTTTTCTGCTACAATAACTGATGAAGCTAAGATAGCAGTGCTAATATTGGCATCAGCGGCCTTACTTAAGGGGCTCTCAGGATCAAACCAAAAAGCATCGTTCTGTACTTCAAATTCAATACGATTAAAATATCGATTCAGCTTCATTACTCTTGCGCCCCTGTATCCACCTTTTAATACACCGGCATTAATTTGACCATTGAGCCCATGCACAAAATGGATAAATTCTTTTTCGAGCTGTTCTTTGGCAATAAGCATGGACAACTTACCGTTCGTGGTATCCTGATAAAGTGTAAACAGCCCTGCAATCTCTTTTTTATTTTTTAGGGCTTCTTCCATGGATTTCTTTTTGGGTGCTTCTGCGGGTTTTATTTTACCCGCTTTTTCTGTGGGTGTTTGCCCGCCAGCTGAATCTTGTGCAAAAGAAAAAGTAAAAATTAAAACTAGTGTTGTGTAAAGAGTTTTCATATTAATGCCCTTTTTTCTTTGGAATGTAAAGATCTGTAATTGTGCCTGAAAACATTTCAGCGGCGGCGGCGAATGTTTCGCTCAGAGTTGGGTGAGGATGAATTGTAAGCCCAATGTCTTCAGCGTCCGCACCCATTTCTATGGCCAGCACGCCCTCTGAAATCAAATCACCTGCGCCTGGACCAACAATGCCTACACCAAGAACTTGTTTTGTTTTTGGATCAAATAATATTTTTGTCTTGCCTTGGTTTGCGCCCACGGCCAAGGCTTTCCCACTGGCTCCCCAAGGAAATTCGCCCTTTTCGTAAGATATGTTTTTTTCTTTTGCTTCTAGTTCTGTGAGTCCTGCCCAAGCCACTTCAGGATCTGTATAAACAACAGCTGGAATAGCTTTTGCATCAAAAGCCGCCGGGTGGCCGGAAGCAACTTCTGCGGCAACTTTGCCTTCGTGGGTGGCTTTATGGGCCAACATGGGATTACCGGCTATATCACCAATTGCAAATATATTCTTTGTTGATGTGCGTTGATATACATCAACATTAATATAACCAAAATCGTTCATTTCAATATCGGTTGAATCAAGATTCAAAAAGCTTGAATTTGGCTTACGGCCCACTGAAACCAACACCTTGTTAAAGCTTTCTCTCTTTATTCCCTTGTCGTTTTCTATTGCCACAGTTACGGTACCGTCTTCGTTTGCTTCAACTGAAATCACTTTCGATGAAACTAGAATCGATTCGAATTGATTTTTTAATTTTTGTTGTAGTGGTTTTATCAGGTCCGGATCTGTTCCGGGAAGTAAAGTAGGTAAAAATTCAACCACTGACACTTGTGAACCAAGTGCCGAATATACTTGGCCCAACTCCAAACCAATAACGCCACCGCCAATCACCAGTAGTTTTTCTGGAATATCTACGAGATCAAGCGCAGTCTTTGAAGTAAGTATTGATGGATGATCTTTGGGAACACCGGGTATCGTTGCTGAAGAAGAGCCCGCAGCAATGATACATTTATCAAAAGAAATTAATATGTGACCGTCTTCCGTTTCTATATTCAATTCTGATTTGGATTTGAATGCAGCCAATCCTTGTATTGTATCCACTTTTCGAGCTTTCGCCATCTGGGCTATGCCACCATTTAATTGGGAAACAATTTTATTTTTATGTGCTCGGATTTGATCAATATCAATTGCCGGTTTACCATAAGTGACGCCCATTTTTGATAAATGTTCAGCATCACTCATGACCTTTGAAATATGGAGTAACGCCTTAGATGGAATACAGCCGCGATTAAGACAGACCCCTCCCAATTCATTGTCACGATCAATAAGTAAAACCTGTTTTCCTAAGTCGGCCGCACGAAAAGCTGCAGCATATCCACCGGGACCAGCTCCAATGACAGCTATTTCATAATGTTTAAGTTCTGTCATTGATCAGTTTTTATAATAAGATAGGTCACAAAGGACTGATGCAAATCTGGATGTGAAGGTGGCGGCGGATGCGCCATCAATTACCCGATGATCATATGATAACGAAAATGGCATTATGAATCGTGTTTTAAATTCTCCAGTTGCTTTATCGTATACCTGTTTCCAGGCGCTCCTAGATACGCCCATGATGGCCACCTCCGGTGGATTTACGATGGGCGAGAACCCGGTTCCACCAATACCGCCCAAACTAGAAATAGTGAATGTTCCTCCCCTTATTTCATCGGGTTTTAATTTTTTTTCTCGGGCGCGGGAACTTAAATCCATGAGTTCTGACGATAGATCTATAATTGATTTTTGATCCACATCTCGCACCACCGGAACAGTAAGTCCAAACGGCGTGTCTACGGCAATTCCCAAATGATAATAATTTTTCAATACTAAATTTTGGTCTGTGTGATCCAGGGAGCTATTAAACTCCGGCATTTCTTTTAAAACGATGGTTGCGGCCCTCATTAAAAACGGTAGAAATGTTACTTTTATATCTTGCTCTGCAGCTTTTGTTTTTAATTTTTTTCTATAGCTATCTAAATCAGTGATATCGGCATTATCAAATTGAGTTACGTGGGGTATGGTCTGCCAAGCTTGTTGAAGTCGTTGGCCGGTGATGCGATTAATTCTAGTGAGCTTTTGTACTTCAACTTCTCCCCACTGTGAAAAATCAATCTCTTGTTTTTGGGCGGGAATATTCCCTGACGATATGGCCATCTGCAGCTTGATATAGCTATTTAAGTCATTTTTTGTAATGCGGTTTTTTTGTCCAGATCCTTTAATGACCTGAAGGTTTATTCCTAGCTCTCGCGCTAATCTTCGGACGCCGGGCGACGCAAACACAGTATTGCTAGAACTCAAGTCTTCCAAAGGAAGTTTTGGTTCTGCGCTTTCGAATTGGGGTGGTGAATTTTCTTTTTGGGTTTTTTCTTCCACGGGCACTTTTTCTTTAGGTGCATCTCCTGATAATTCAATCTTCATGAGGATGTGGCCCGGTTTCAATTCGTCTCCCGCCGAAACCAATATTTCAGTAATGCTTCCGCTGACATCTGCTGGGATTTCCATGGATGCCTTATCTGATTCTAACACCAATATAGTATCATCAGATTCAACAATATCGCCCACAGAAACACTTACTTCGCTTACTTCGGCACCATCAATTCCTTCTCCTAAGTCTGGTAATATAACTTCTTTAATCATGGTATTTCCTAAACCGTTATGGGGCTTAATTTTTCTGGGTCTAAATTATATTTCTTCATGACATCGTCTACTCTTGACATGTCTATTTTTCCATCCAGCGCCAGCGCACGAATAGCGGTCAGAACAATATAATAGCGGTCTACTTCAAAGAAATGGCGCAGATTTTCCCGGGTATCGCTACGACCAAATCCATCCGTACCTAATGCATAATAAGGACCAGGAACATAGGGCCCAATTTGTTCGGAAACCATTTTTACATAATCAGATGCAGCAACCGTAGGGACACGATTTTTGCTTAAACACCGCTCTAAATGGGATTGTCTTGGTTCCTTATCGGGGTTGATCAAGTTCCATCTTTCAACTTCCTCTGCGTTTCGACGAAGTTCGCTAAAACTGGTGACATTCCAGATACCCGGTTCTATGCCCCAATCTTTTATTAATAGTTCTGCTGCCGCAACAACTTCCCCTATAATAGGTCCGCTTCCAAATAATCGTATGATTGGTTTTTCTGTGGATCGAGTTTTATACAATCCTTTGATAATATGATCGCCAATACCGTCCGGCATGGATGGGTGCGCATAATTTTCATTCTCAAGAGTGAGGTAATAAATCACATCTTTATTATCCTGGCACATTTCTTTCATGCCATGGTGGATAACTGTTGCAATCTCGTAGGCATACGCCAAGTCATATGCTTTTATGTTGGGTGTTGCGGCAGCAGCAAGATGACTATGTCCATCCTGGTGCTGGAGTCCCTCACCGTTCAGTGTGGTTCTTCCAGCCGTCCCGCCCAGTAAAAAGCCGCGGGCCCGCATATCGCCGGCAGCCCAGATAAAATCCCAGATACGCTGAAAGCCAAACATTGAATAATAAATATAGAAGGGAATCATTTTGATGCCGTGCGTACTGTAACTTACTCCGGCAGCGATAAAGGATGAAACAGCACCAGCTTCATTTATTCCCTCTTCCAATATCTGGCCATTTTTTACTTCTTTATAATACAGGAACTGGTCTGAGTCCACAGGATCGTAGAGCTGTCCTTTGTGAGCATAAATCCCCAGCTGTCGAAAAAGTGGATCCATTCCGAAAGTACGTGCTTCATCCGGAATGATGGGCACTATATGTTTACCAAGGGATTTATCTTTTGTTAATAATGTTAAAAGGCGTACGTAGGCCATTGTCGTAGAAATTTTTCTTTCATCAGTTCCATCTAATAATTCCTGAAAAATTGAAATTTCCGGGATATCCAATGTGGTGGATCTATTTGTACGAATCGGCATCGAACCACCTAATGCATTTCGTTTTTCTTTTAAATATTTGTATTCCGCGCTACCCTTATCAAAACGATAAAAAGGAGCTTTCGTAGCTTTATCGTCGGAAAATGGAACATTAAACCTGTCTCTAAAATACAGGAGCTCACTTTGGTTCAATTTTTTCTGATTGTGGGTGATATTCCGACCTTCGCCCGCTTCACCTAGGCCATATCCTTTAATGGTGCGAGCCAGTATCACAGTTGGTTTTCCCTTAAAATTTATCGCTTCATTGTAAGCCGCATAAATTTTCATAGGGTCATGGCCCCCTAATCTCATTTTCGCCAATTTCTCATCAGAAATATGTTCAACCCGTTTTAAAAGTTCGGGATATTTCCCATAAAAATGTTCCCGGATATACGCACCGCCTTCAACGACATATTTCAAAAGATCGCCATCGACAACTTCTTCAAATCGCTTTAAAAGTAAACCATCATGGTCGTTTTCCCAAAGTTCGTCCCAATCAGAACCCCAAATCACTTTGATCACATTCCATCCCGCGCCCCGAAAGGCACCTTCCAGTTCCTGAATTACTTTTGAATTCCCGCGGACAGGGCCATCTAATCTCTGTAAATTACAATTCACGATGAAAACAAGATTGTCTAAGTTTTCCCGAGATGCCAATGTAAGCGCACCCAGTGATTCGGGTTCATCCATTTCTCCATCTCCAAGGTAGGCGAATACTTTCCGGCCAGTATCCTCCATAAAATGACGATCAATCATGTAGCGCATGAATCTAGCTTGATAGATGGCCATGATTGGTCCAAGCCCCATGGATACCGTGGCGAACTGCCAAAATTCCGGCATAAGATATGGGTGAGGATAGGACGATAAACCTCCATTATTTGATAATTCACGTCGAAAATTATGTAGGTGATCATTATTGAATCTGCCCTCCAAATACGCTCGCGCATATATCCCTGGGGATGCGTGACCCTGGAAAAAAACTAGATCTTGTCCGTCCGGGTGATCTGCTCCCTTGAAAAAATGATTAAAAGCCACCTCATAAAGCGTTGCGGCGGATGCATAAGTTGAAATATGGCCTCCAATTCCAGGTGTTTCTGTATTGGCTTTTGTCACCATAGCCATGGCGTTCCAGCGAACAATAGATTTTATTTTTCTTTCAATTTCGCGATCGCCGGGATACGCCGGCTGTTGGCTTGGTAAAATCGTATTTACAAAAGGAGTCGTCGTATTAAAGGGAAGTCTCGCACCCTTTGATTGGGCATAATCAATAAGTGTTTCCAAAAGGTGTCGCGTGCGCTCATACCCATGTTCTTCTAGGGCATCTTCTATAGATTCGATCCATTCCTGTGTTTCTTGTGGATCGGGATCACTGTAGGGATTCATCATAAATAATTTAAAGATAGACAGTTATTTTGAGCCTGAAAGTTACGATAAATAATTTACTTATCCACAGAAGAGCCGACAGACTAAATTATACTTCAATTTCCTTCCAGTCTCCTTTTGAAATCTTCCACACCATGATCCCGGCGAAAAGACCCATGTAAATGGGAAATAGTAGCCAGGGCGCTTTAAATCCCATGTTTAGTACCACGCCAAAAACGTAACTTCCCAAAACAATAACGCCCCACGTTAAGCACGACTCCACCACAGCAGGAAAAAGAGTATTTCCGGCGCCCGAAAGAGCAAACCAAAGCGTGAAGCCGATAGCGTCTAAAAACTGCACAGCTCCAATCATTCTTAAGCCAAAAACACCTATTCGAATTATTTCAGGATCGTTTGTAAATAGAAAAAGATAATATTCCGGAATTAAAATAAAACTCATTCCCATGGTTCCCATTATATAAACAGAAATCCGTATAGATTCCTTAATGCTTGCTTCTGACTTGTGAATTTTCTTTTCACCCATGTATTTTCCAACCAATGTGGCACAGGCTTGTCCTACTCCCAACGCCGGCATAAACGATGCGTGCATAATAGTGAATAATAATTCTGTAGTGGCAAGTTCTATTAGGCCAATCATACCCATGATCTTATAAAAAACAGACCACCCCGCAGCGATTACCGCCTCTTGAATTCCCTGAGGAAGGGCAAGCTTTAACTGTCGCATCATCATCGTTCTATCTGTGGAAAGATTAAAAACAGAAAAACGGTCTTTTATCTGATTGGAAAAAAGAAATGAAAAATAATGCGCCGCCATAAAAGTAGAAGCGATGAGAGTTGCAATGGCGGCTCCTTTCACGCCCATCGCTGGAAAAGTTGTCCATTGCCAAAGACTAGATAAAAAAGATAGGGGTGGTATTTTATCTGCAAAAAATTGCGTCACGCCATCGGAGCCATAAATGAGCCCCGCATTAAGATATACATTGATAGCATTACTGGTGACTGTCACACTCATGTGTATTCTAGTTTTTTCCACCCCCGTAAAAAAACCTTGGAAAACGAAGCTGTATGCTGAAAATAA
>PVBE012078471.1_pt1 | contig 16040 bp, 13 predicted proteins | sample 1631181 | NCBI WGS metagenome assembly PVBE01 (sample SAMN08397723, study PRJNA350692) | Marine metagenome, whole genome shotgun sequencing project. | isolation source: water | place: Pacific Ocean | collected 2012-04
ACTGAGACGAGAGTTGCCGATTGGAGACCTGCAATTGTAGCAAGACGCGATACTCGTCCCGGCCCATTTCTTCTGCACAAGTAAATGCTTCCGGTGGAGCACCCGTCGGGGGAACGCCGTTCGCCGGGAGCCTTGGTGTTCCCCGCTCTGGTCACGCGTGACGGGTGGTACGAGTTCATGCACACCCGCCTGTCTGGTGCCCCGGCACGGCTGTCGAGCTTCGAGCGAGAGGCTCTGTTCCGAGCGGCGATCGCGGACGCGGTCCGAGAAGGCTGTGAGCCGCCCTTCGACCTGCGTTCGGGTCTGACGGCCGAGATCGTCGAGTTGTACCAGACGTTCGATCGCCTGGGCCGTTCGGTCGATGCCTTCGAGCGGACGATGGTCGACGAGCTGGAGCCCAGCGCGGAGTTCGACCGAGGCGCCAGACGACTCCTACGTCAGACTCGGTTCCTGGCCACGGCGTTTAGGGCGTACGAGCGTCGGCTCGGGCGGACGGGAAGAGTCGACGAAAAGGGCCTCCGGCAGCGGCTGCTCGAGTCTCGGGACCGGTCGATCCTGCGCCAGGTCATCGTCACGGTTGCCGACCAGTCTGCGGCGGCGTGGGGCCTCTGGCCGATCGATTTCGATCTTCTCGCGAGGCTACCGGGCCTGCTGCGCGTCGACGTCATCGCCTCGGACGCGCAGCTAGCTGCCGGGTTTCACGACCGGCTCCACGACTTGTTGCCTGGCATCGAGGATGTGCCCAGGGCGGCGGTTGTATCACGTCCACCCACGCTGTCGGTGCCCGGAGGGGATCCGCCTCGTCGGTTCTTCGTCCACCGAGATCGCGAGGAGGAGCTGTGTCAGATCGCGCGGCGTGTCAAAGCTGGCGCGATTCGTCAGGAAGGACGTCCGGGGGTGCGGGCCGTCTCCGACCGGACAGCGGTCGTGTTCCAACGACCGCTCCCGTACGTGTGGCTGGCGCCGCGCGTGTTCGCCTCCGCGGGTGTCCCGTTCGAAATGGCGGACGCCTCGTCGCTGGCGTCAGAGCCGTTTGCGGCGGCGCTCGATCTCGTGCTGTCGTGCGTGCTCTCGGGGTTCTCGCGCGCATCGATCGTCGCGTTACTGCGGTCGCCGCATTTCCAGTTCGAGGTGGACGGCCGAGTCTTGCGTCCGCGCGAGGTGGCGTGCCTCGATCGCTGGCTGCGGGCGGAGGAGTACACGGTCGGCCGGGCACGGCTCGAGGCGTTGGTATCGGCCGGCACCACGGCCGCGGATGATACGTCAGCCGATCGATCGACCCACGTGGAGGCGGCGCACCGGGGTGCTCGGGCGGCCGCGGCTGCGGTGCGGGAGTTGGAGGCCCTCCAGGGGTCCACACGTCCGACGCTTCAGCTGGATCACCTTCTCGACTTCGTGCATCGGCACCGGCGACTGTCCGGGCCGGACGCGCCCATGCGCGGGCGGCTCCAGCGCGGAAGGGTCGCCGTGCTGGAGATGCTTCAGGGCCTACGCGACGCCTACGCGAGGCATGGCGAGGATGCGGTCGAGTTTTCGGACCTGGCCGTGACGGTCCGACGGCGTATCGAGGACCGCATGTTCCCTCCCGATCTCCGAGAAGGCGGGGTGCAGTTCCTCGACGCGCGCGCGGCGCCGTACGGAAACTTCGACGAGGTATGGATCGTTGGGGTGGTTCAGGACGATTGGCCAGCGCGCGCGCAGCGAAGCATCTTCTACCCGCAATCGCTCTTGGCACGGCTGGGGTGGCCCCGTGAGACTGACCGCCGCGCGGGAGCTCGGGCGGCCTTCCGCGACTTGCTGCACCTCCCCCATCACACGGTCTCGATTTCTAGTTTCGTGCTCGAGAACGATGCCATCGTTCCACCCTCGCCGCTCCTCGACGATCTGAGAGAGCTCTCGTTGACGACCGAGACGGCTCCCCCCGTGCCGACCGCACGAATCTTCCCGGACGAGGCCATGCTCGAGGACCCGATCGCACCCCGCGCGCTCCGTGAGAGCGCGGCGGCCTGGCTGGCACTCCGTGTGGGGCGATCGAGCCCGAGCGAGCCCGTGTTCCACGGATCGGTTGAGCCCCGACCGTATCGACCGTGCGCGGTGAGCGCAGTCGAGCGCTACTTGCTCTGTCCCTTCAAGTTCTTCGCGCGGGAACGGCTCGGGATCTTGGAGGAGCCGGAGGAGTCGCTGGCCATGACGCCGGTGGCGAGGGGGCGCCTCGTGCACCAGGTCTTCCACGAGTTCTTCGCGACTTGGGATCGGGAGGGGGGCGGTGCCATCACCCCGGAGAATCTCGAGGTCGCGGAGCGCCGGTTCAGTGAGGTGGCCGAGCGGCATCTGGCGGCCGTGGCGGAGCCCGATCGCACGTTCGAACGAGCGCGGTTGCTGGGGTCAGCACTGGCCGCGGGCTTCGGACGCCGGGTGTTGTGTCTGGAGGCAGAGCGGCCGGGAGAGATCGTGGGACGTCTGCTGGAGCATGCGCTGAATGGTGACTTCGTCCTTGCGGGTCGAGCCGGTTCCCGCCGGATCAGCATCAGGGCTGTGGCCGATCGGATCGACCTGCTCGCCGATGGAGCGTTCCGTCTCATCGACTACAAGGTCGGTCGGCCTCCCGATCGGCAGCGGGACGTCCAGCTGCCGGTGTACGGTGCGTGCGCGGAACAGCAGCTAGAGGCTACGACCGGCAAGCGGTGGCGGCTACTCGAGGCGGGCTACCTCGCCCTCCGAACGTCCGAGCCCTTCGTTCCCTTGGCCCGGGATATGGCGAAGCTAGGCGAGTGCCTCTTGGCGGGGCAGTCGCGATTCCTGCAAGCCGTCGCGGGAATCGAGGACGGTGTGTTCCCCCCCCGTCCGAGCAGTCGCACGCTATGCAGCACGTGCTCGTATGCCAGCGTGTGCCGAAGGGATTACGTCCGTGGCGGATGACCGACGCCCGAGGGGTCCGGCCCAGGACGCGCCTGGGGGGGTGTCAACCCCGGGCGGCTGGTCGGGGGCGGAGACGAGCGCCCCGGCGCCGTTGCCCGACTCGGCAGCGCGGGCCTTCGCCGTCGACCCTGCCAACAACGTCGTGCTGGAGGCGTCGGCCGGCACCGGTAAGACATCGGTCCTCGTCGAACGCTATCTGAACCTTCTGAAGGCTTCGGTGGATCCGGCGAATATCCTGGCCATGACCTTCACCCGCAAGGCGGCCACGGAGATGCGGGAACGGATCGTTCAGGCCTTGCGAGAAGAGGCCGGTCGGGGCGAGGGCGACGGGGCTCGCTGGCGGGCCCTGCGTGATCGTCTGGCCGACGTCGAGATCACGACGATCGACGCCTTCTGTCTGTCGCTGCTCCGCGAGTTCCCGTTGGAGGCTGGTCTCGATCCCGGGTTCTCGATCGTCGACGACACCGAGGTGCCGCGGCTCGTGGAAGAGGCTCTCGGTCGAACGTTGGAGGCCTGCTCCGCGACCGCAATCACCGACCCGGACATGGCCCTCCTGGTAGGCCACCTCGGGCCGTCTCGGCTAAGGGTCGGCTTGGGGCATTTGCTCGCGCGACGGCTCGTCGCCCCGGGTGCCCTGGACCGTTATCTGTCCGGTGCGCCCACCGGCGTCGCGGGCGACGCGGCCTGTCGCCGGGTGGCGGAGCGACTGCGGGAGGCCATGGAGGCCCTGCCCGGAGGGCTGGGACAGTTCCTGGACGACGGGCCGGTCGGACACCCACGTTTCCAGCTGCTGGTGCGTGCGCTTCGAAGGGTTGACCGCCTTCCGGAGGCGGACCCCGCTGTCATTCGGAGCACGCTCGAGCAGGTGGCCGACTACTTCCTGACTCGGTCCGGCAGGCCCCGCCTCAGGCTCACGAGCTATACCCGGCGCGATTGCGTGTCCGAAGCGGCATGGCGACGTCACACCCGGGCCATGGCCGGCGTGGCCCCTCGGATCGCGGGCGCCCTCGGGTCGTTCGTCGCGGACCTGAATGTCGTGCTGGCTGGAGCGGCCCGACGGGTGCTCTCGGTAGCCCTCCGGGAGTACCGTGACACGCTCTCACGCTACGCGGTCCTGGACTTCCCCGAAGCGCTGGATCGGGCCCTGGGGCTCCTCCGCCAGATGGATGAGTTCGCGCAGAGTCGGTATCGTCTCGAATCTCGCTACCACCACGTTCTGGTGGACGAATTCCAGGACACGAGCCGTGCGCAGTGGGATCTCGTATCCCTCCTGGTCCGTTCCTGGGGTGAGGGATTCGGCCTGGTACACGAGGCGCCGGTGCCGCCGTCGATCTTCCTGGTGGCCGACCGCAAGCAATCGATCTATCGGTTCCGAGATGCCGAGGTCGACGTGCTGTCCGAGGCTGCAGGTCACGTCGACGCGCTCCGGTCGGGCGGAACCGCCCGGCGCTGGATCTCGCACAGCTTTCGCGCGCTACCCGCGCTTCTCGCCTTCGTGAACGACCTGTTCTCCGACATCCAGCAGCCCGAGGACCGAGACGATGCGTTCCGGTACGGTGAGCACGACCTGTTTCCGCTCGATTCGAGCACCCTGGATGACTCGGGCGCGCTCGGCCTCGTGGTCGGCGATGGTCTCGAGGCCAACGCAGAAGCGGTGGCCGACGAGATCGTGCAGCTGCTATCCACGGGGCGCGTCCGAGACCGACGAACTGGAGAGCTGCGGCGCGTCGGTCCAGGGGACGTCGGTATCCTGTTCCGGTCTAGGGACACGCATCGGGAGTTTCAGGCTGCGCTCGAGGCTCGCCGCATTCCGGTCTACGTCTACAAGGGACTCGGATTCTTCGACGCGGAGGAGGTCAAGGATCTCTGTGCGCTGCTGGCGTATCTGGCCGACCCGGAGTCGGATCTCCGTGCGGCGGCGCTGCTGCGATCCAGGTTCGTGCGGCTGTCGGACGAGGGCATCCGTCGGCTTGCGCCCGGGCTGGCTGGCGTGCTGATCGGCGAAGATCCGTCTGCGCCTATCGGTGTCCTCGACGATGAGGACGCGCGCGTGATGCGGCGGCTACGGGCGTCGATCGGCACGTGGCTGTCCCGTGTCGATCGCACGCTCCCCGCGGACTTGTTGGACCAGATCGTCAAGGAGACGGCCTATGCCTATGAGCTGCGTGCCGGTGGCACGCCGCAGGCACGAGAGAACGTCAAGAAGCTGAGCGGCTTGGTTCGGCGTCTGCAGAATCGCGGCTTCGCTACGATCTCGCGCATCGCCGAGCATCTCGACCGGCTGTCGGGTGGCGACGAGGCGAACGCCGTCGTGGACGCGGTCGATGCCGTCAGCCTGATGACGGTCCATGCGGCGAAAGGCCTGGAGTTCCCCGTCGTGTTCGTCGTGGATCTGTCACGGGGTGTGAGTGGCGGGACGCCGCCGATTCGGGTGATCGCTGGATCGACCCGCCGGGCTCCCACAGTGTCGATCGCGGGCCTGGGGGTCTCTGCGAATCCGGAAGAGCGAGCCCGGGAGCGGGAGGAGACCAAGCGGCTGCTCTACGTCGCGGCGACGCGTGCCCGGGACCGGCTGTATCTGTCTGCGACGGTGACGAACGGGAAGCTGCGGCCGGCGCGAGGCAGCCTGGCGGAGGTCTTACCGGCTGGGTTCGGGCAGGTCATCGAAACGGCCGCGGTTGGCACAGGCTCGACGGCGACGTGGCACTCCCGGCGTGCCAGGGGGCACGGACTTCGCGTCTGCCGGGCGCAACCGAGGCGAATGGCCCTGTCGTTCGCGAGAACGCCAGAGGGTGGGTCGGACCGCCCAGAGGACGACTTCGACACGATCGATGTCCACACGTGGAGGACGCGCGAGTTCGAGGAGGCATCGCCGGCGTCTGGACGTTCCCCGATCGACCGACCGCGGGCGGATCGGATCTCGAGAGTGTGGCTCGGGCGACTCTTCGCGGCGGAGATCGACGAGAATGCCGACGCTTCGTCGATCCGCCGCCGGTTGGTGCGTCTCGTACGCCCCGACGAGGTCGCGGAGGTCGCAGAGGTGGACGCCGTGCTCGACCGGGTCGCGGCGGCCTACCGAGAGCTGTGCCGGGATACCGATCTGCTCTCCGTGCTCCGTAGTGGCGATTGCCTCCATGACGTTGCGTTCTCTGTGCGTGTGTCGTCACCGGAGCCTGCTGGCGACGCCGGCATTCATCGGGGTGTCATCCGGTGTCTGGTACGCCGGCCGATCGGCGGTATCTGTGTCGCCGAGTTCGTGCCGGGTCCGTCGACGCCCGCGGATCGTGTCCGGCTCGAGCTCTGTCGCACGGCGGCAGTGTCTCTGTACCCAGGCCAGCCCGTCTCGAGCCGGCTGTACGCCCTGGAACGCGATGACGGCGACGAGGGGGACTGACCGTGGCGCGTCCGGATCACCTCTCCGGGCCCGTTGTCGGAACCGTGGGCGGCGTTGGTCAGTCTAAGAGGGTACACGTGCCGGTGCCAGCCTGGGTGAGGAGGTCCGAGATGGCGACCCCTTCCGCGGTCGTTTCGACGATGGGCGTCTTGCTCGAGCTCCAGGCGCTCGAATCCCTGCCATGCGGGTGCGTGGCAGCTGCGTACGTGACGCGTCCTCTGGATCTCGCGATGGTCTCGGTCGAGGCGAAAGGACCGTATTGTGTCTTCGCCGATCACTCGACCGACCGGGTGTTGCAGCTCGGCACGCCGAGCGAGCTGATGTTGGATGAGTCGGGCGGCGGTGAGCTGGATGAAGCCCGGGGGGAGGCGTGCTAGGTCGAGTCGGACTCGAGCTGCTCGGCCCACGCTCTGGCCCGCGCCTCCGCCTCCTCCCGTGTTTGTCCGACCAGCACGACGGAGCGTGTTGGTTTGCCTTCTGCTCCGTCCGCGACCCAGGCAATCCAGTGGGGTCCCCGAGCTTCGCTGCGGATATCGTACGCGTTACCTGCCATCACGTCGGTCAGCCTCCTGAAACACGCTCCGCCGGGGCACCGCGAGCAACGAGCTTATGGAGGGATTCCGGAGATGTCAACCGGCCGGTTAGGACGGGCGCCGTCGGTCTCTCGGCCCTCGATCTGGCAGCACCGGGCGAGGACCTCTGGGGGGCCGTGGCGGCCGAGCCGCGAACTTCTCATTGCTTCCCGGCCTGGGCACGCCGTAGAATGCGGTGATTCGTCACGATGGGGCCGGGAGAGGAGCCGAGGATGTCGCTGAGCTGCCCGAGTTGCGGGAACGAACGGAACTTCCTGGTCAAGACCCTGCAGATGCACGTGATCCATCTGGAGGATTCGCGGGTGGAGGTCTCGGAGGAGACTCGGCCTGCGGTCTTCGAGGTCCTGTGTGACGAGTGCGAGACCGCCCTCAACCTCGACGAACTCGAGGACGCGGTGCGCAAAGAGATGTTGTTGACCCTGGGTGCTCGCTGATCACCGAGGCTCCTGCGTCCAGGAGACGAGCGGCTCAGGCGACGGGGGCGGAACTCGGTTCGCCGTGCCGCTCTTGATACCCGCAGATCGGGCAGAGCCAGGACGCGGGTCTACGCTCCGGTGGGTCGGCTGCCGCCGCCATGGCGATCGCCGACACCCAGGCGGGATGCGTGAACTCGAGGATCGCGCCACAGTCCGGACACAGACGCAACGAGTTGCTGGACGCACGCTTCATGGTTGTGGTCTGCGTGGTGCCCCACCGGAACGAGCCAAGAAACGGGACGCGAGGGCGTCATCGTAGCACCCGCCCCTCACCTTGACAAGTCGTCGGTCCCCTCCTATCGTTACCGGGTCTAGACGGTCCGATGGACTACTATTTCATGCTCGGGGTTTCGGAAGATGCCGATCCCGACGAGATCGCTCGCGCGTACCGAGAGCTGACCCATCGGCGGGCGACGGGACGCCTGGGTGCCGCTGACGGTAGGCCGCTCGAACACCTCAGGCAAGCCTTCGAGACGCTGAGCGATGAGGGCAGACGTCGAGACTACGATGCTCAGCTGGCGAGCCGGCGGCGCCCGGACCGGCTGGGCGAGCGTGCCGGCTGCTTCGCCGACGAGGTCGCGGTCGACTTTCCGTCGCCCAGCCGCGTGGTTGGGCGTATGCTTGAGTCGTTCTTTGCAGACCGTGATTCGGCGCTCCGGACCTCCGCCGAGATCTCCGTGACTCCGCAGGAGGCCTTTCACGGTGCCCGCATTCCGGTCGATCTGCCCGTTCGCGGTAGCTGTCCCGAGTGTGGCGGCCGAGGGGAGTTCTGGACCGAGCGCTGCGAGGCTTGCGACGGCACCGGCAGCGGTGCGAGCCGTCACCGGGTGCAGCTCTCTGTTCCCGCCAGGCTGCGGGACGGCGCACAGCTACGCTTCGTGATCAAAGTGCCGGACGGTCCGACGATCCCTGTGGATGTCCGGTTCGTGATTCGCTGAGGGCACGACGAAACTCGTCTACCCGTCCCACACCGCCGCCCTCGGGAGGCGCACCGGAGCCCTCGCGTGCCCCGGAGGTGTGGGCGGGGGCAGATCGTGTCTCCCCTCGACCGTAAACTGGTACTCGAGCCACAGCCCACCAAAGACAGGAGACAGCGTCATGGATCCCAGCCCCGTCCAGCAGGAGAAGTCGACCACGGGAATCGACGTCAACATCGCGGCGGCGCTAACCTATCTGCTCGGTTTCATCACGGGCATTGTGTTCCTGGTCGTCGAGAAGGACAGCAAGTTCGTCAGGTTCCATGCGATGCAGTCCACCGTGACGTTCGGTGGCCTGTTCGTGCTGAATATGGTCTTGGGATTCATCCCGCTCATCGGCTGGCTCATCGGGCTGCTCCTCGTGCCCGTGACCTTCATCCTCTGGTTGATCTTGATCTTCAAGGCCTACCAGGGGGAGAAATTCAAGCTGCCGTTCGCGGGCGACATCGCCGAGCAGAAGGCCTGAGCGTTCGGCGGTAGAGCAACTTCGAGACAGCCGGCTCGCGTGCCACCCACCATCCAGGGGATGGGCTGCTAGGTCCGGCCGGGTACAGATCAGGGTGGGCATGGGCGCGACACCAGTGGGAGAGCAGGAGGTTCTGGAGGCCTTGAAAGCGGTCAAGGATCCAGATCTGAACCGGGATATCGTGAGCCTGGGTTTCGTCAAAGATCTGCAGATCGATACCGGCGGCCGGGTGACCTTCACGATCGAGCTGACCACTCCGGCTTGCCCGGTGAAGGACCAGCTGCAGGCGCAGGCGCGCGAGGCGGCGAGCCGGGTTCCAGGTGTGTCGGACGTCGAGGTGACGATGTCGGCCAACGTGCGCAGCGCGGCCGGTCCGGACGTCGGCCGAGCTCCCGTGGAAGGCGTGAAGAACGTCATCGCGGTCGGTGCGGGCAAGGGGGGAGTCGGCAAGACGACCGTGGCGGTCAATCTGGCCATAGCTCTCGCCGAACGCGGTGGTCGCGTCGGCATCATCGATGGCGATGTCTACGGGCCGAACATCCCGATCATGCTCGGCGTCCAGGAGCCGCTGACGACCGACGGGCAGAAGATCCTGCCGGCGGAGCGCCATGGGATCCAGGTGGTGTCGATGGGTTTCATGACGGCAGAGGATGCACCGGTGATCTGGCGGGGGCCCATGCTGCACGGTGTCATCACGCAGTTCTTCCGCGAGGTCCGATGGCGAGATCTCGACTACCTGATTGTGGACATGCCACCCGGCACCGGTGATGTCGCCCTGAGCCTGAGCCAGACGGTTCCGGTCGCCGGGGCGGTCGTCGTGACGACGCCTCAGACCGTCTCGCTGGCCGACAGTCGCCGTGCGATGCGGATGTATCAGAAGCTCAACATCCCGATCCTGGGACTCATCGAGAACATGAGCTACTTCGTCTGTCCCAGCTGCCAGCACGAGAGCGACATCTTCGGGAAGGGTGGAGGCGAAGGGATCGCTGACGAGCTGCAGGTACCCTTCCTGGGGAGCATCCCGATTTACGAGCCGATTCGGATCGGGGGAGACACCGGGGTGCCGATCGTTGTGTCGGAACCCGAGTCGCCGGCGGGCCGAGCCCTCCTCGCGGCGGCGGAGGCCGCGGCGGCCCAGGTGTCCATTGCCAGCTTCAAGCGCCCCATCCCGCTGACGCCGGTGTCCTGAGGTCGCGCGGGGGGCTGCGGCGATCTCGCCGTTGCATTCGGAGCACTGGACTACTCTCGGGGACTGCGCGTCCACATGGACATTTCCTGTACGAAGCACACGCTGGGGAATGGGCTCGACGTCCTCATCCACAAGGACTGCCGCCTCCCGTTCGTGGCCATCAGCGTCTGGTATCACGTCGGTTCGAAGAACGAGTGGCCTGGCCGAACGGGGTTTGCGCACCTGTTCGAGCACCTCATGTTCGAGGGATCCGAGCACCACGATGAGGGATTCTTCCAGCCGCTGCAGGAAGCCGGTGCGGCGGTCAATGGCTCGACGAACCCGGATCGGACGAATTACTGGGAGGTGGTCCCGACCAGCAGTCTCGAGCTCGCGCTCTGGCTCGAGTCGGATCGCATGGGCTACCTTCTGCCCGCTCTGACCCCGGAGAAGTTCGAGAACCAGCGTCAGGTCGTCCTGAACGAGAGACGACAGAGCTACGAGAACCGTCCGTACGGGATGGCCTTCATGGCGGTCGCCGGAGCCCTCTTCCCACCGGCGCATCCCTACCACTGGCTGACGATTGGATCCGCGGCCGATATTGCCGCGGCCCAGATCGACGAGGCGCGGTCGTTCTTCGAGACCTACTATCACCCCGGCAACGCGTCGCTGGCCCTCGCCGGCGATGTCGACGCCGACGCCGCGCTGGCGCTGGCTCGCCGCTACTTTGAGGAGATCCCCAGGGGACCGGTGCCTCAGGCCGTCACGGTCGGCCCCACGCCAGACCTCGAGTCCGAGACGCGGTTGGTCCTCGAGGATCGGGTGACGCTCCCACGGATCTATCTCGCGTGGCGTTCACCCGCGCTGTTCGCGTCGGGCGATGCCGAGCTCGACCTGTTGGCCGAAATATTGGCGAACGGCAAGACCTCTCGACTCTATCGAATCCTGGTGCACGACCGTCGGATCGCCACAGACGTCGCGGCGTTCCAGAGCTCCCGGGAGCTCTCTGGCGTGTTTCAGATCGTCGCGACCGCGGCACCCGGTCACGCTCTGGATGAGCTCGAGCAAGTGATCTCGGACGAGGTTCGTCGCTCGAGCGAGGAGGATCCGACGCCGGATGAGCTCGCGCGGACCCGGACGCAGGCCGAGGCTCACTTCGTCCATCGTCTGCAGACGGTCGGCGGGTTCGGTGGCAAGTCGGACCAGCTGAATGCCTACAACGTCTTCCTTGGAGAGCCGGGTTTCTTCGGTCGGGATCTCGCGCGCTACCTCTACTCGACCGCAGACCGCATTCGGGTAGCCAGCGCGGAGTACTTGAAGCGAGAGGGACGGGTGACCCTGAGCGTCGTCCCTCGAGGTGACACCGCGCTCGCGGTCCGAGGTTCCGACACGGTGTCGATCTCATGATGGGCGTGGATCGGACCAAGCTCCCCCGTCCGGGTCCGGTCCCCTCCTTCGATCTGCCGGAGGTTCGTCGGCAGCGGCTCGACAACGGCCTTGGGCTGTGGACGGTCGAGCATCGCGGTGTCTCGCTGGTCGCCGCGCTGCTCCTGTTCCCGGTTGGCTCGGCATCCGATCCGGCGGTCAGCCCCGGCCTTGCCGCGGCGACGGCGGATCTGCTCGACGAGGGTAGTGGCGATCTCTCGGCGGCCGAGCTCCACGAGGCTCTGGCCAGAGTCGGGGGATACCTGAGCATCGGGGTGACATCCGATGCCACGGTCATCGATCTCTTGATGCTCTCCAGGTTCACGGAGCGAGGCCTTGCGCTGCTCGCGGATATCGCCGGGCGACCGCGCATGCAGGCCGAAGACGTCGAGCGCGTCCTGGCGCTACGGCTCAATCGGTTCATGCAGCTACGCGAGGTTCCGTCGGCGGTGGCCGATCGGGCGTTCGCGCGGCTGGCATACGGCGACCATCCCTACGGTCACGTCCCGCTCGGCACGGAGGAGTCCTTGCGCGGCCTGGGACGGGAGGAGCTGCTGGCGTTCAGCCGACTCGCCTGTCGTCCTGATGGAGCGACCCTGATTCTCGTTGGTGACCGGTCGCATGACGAGCTGACCAGAGCTGCTCACGCGAGCTTTGCGGCGTGGGAGGTCGAGAGGCCGGCCGGCGAGCAGGCCAGCCGAGCGGATCCCGCGTCGGTCGCGGTGGGCGCCCCGTCGTCGGACCGCTTGGTCCTCGCGAACCGGCCTGCTGCGGCACAGTCCGAGCTGCGGATCGGGCTTCCGGCCGCGGCACGTCGAGACCCCGACTACCATACGCTGCTGGTTCTGAACACGGTGCTGGGCGGCCAGTTCGCCAGCCGGATCAACCTCAACCTACGCGAGGACAAGGGCTACACCTACGGTGCCCGCTCGTTCTTCGACTTTCGGCGGGGCGCTGGGCCGTTCGTCGTCCAGGCGAGCGTCCAGACCGACAAGACAGCGGCCTCCATCCAGGAGATCTTCGGCGAGATCGAGGGCATTCGCCGCGAGCGACCGGTCACCCAAGAGGAGTTGGCCCTGGCTCGTGCAGCCCTGACGCGTGGCTATCCGAGAGGCTTCGAGACGGTCGAGCAGGTCGCGCGTGCGCTCGGGCAGCTCGCGCTGCACGGGCTGCCAGAAAGCGAGCTGACGCAGTTCACCGAGCGTATCGAGCGCGTGGATGCGCCGATGGTCACCGAGGCGGCCCACCGTCATCTGGACCCCGACGCGCTGTCGACCGTGGTCGTGGGAGACCGCGACTCGGTTGAGCCGTCACTGGAGTCGCTCGGGCGGGGCCGACCGAGGGAGATCACGCCCTGAATCGCCCCTCTGACGGTACCGCGACCGGGGAACCAGAATGGCGCCGCGTTCGTCCCTGCCGAGTGACGCTGGCCTGGTCGAGACTCCACCACTCTTCGCCGGGGTGCGTTATCCTGAGGGTGGCCATATCCCATGAGCATCGGACGCGTGAGCATCGGCGTGTTCGGCATGGTGGGACTGGTCGCTGCGACCCTCGCAGGCGCCACCATCTGGCTCCTCTTGACCGACCCAGTGACGGTCGTCGATGCGATCAACGAGGGAACCGTCTCTCCCGTGGCCGCAGCGCTCGCGTCGCTGCTCTATCAGGCCCTGGGTGAGCTCCTGAGCTATCTGTAGCGTCGGGCTCCTGCGGACCGGCCCGCCCTGTACGCGGCGGCGGCTGCGGCCTCGCCGCCGGCTCAGAGGTGCCGGCCCAAGAAGCGGATCAGCACCCATGCGTCGATCCACTTGAACGGGGTGACGCCGGTGCTGTAGTGGCCGCAGGGCAGCACGCTTGTTTCGTGTGGGATGGACCGGCCCCGAAACTCCTGGATCAGGTGCCGGGACAGCGCCACGGGGAACGTGAGGTCGTAGCGCGCGTAGACCAGCAGGACCTTCTTGCCTCGCACGCGTTCCAGATAGGCGACGGGGCTGATCGGCATCCACAGTTCGCGCAAGAGATCCAGCTCGATGTGGCCCTCGAGCCCAGCCCGGACGTGGGCGGTCGAGAGGCCTTCCCAGACCACGTCGGCGAAATACGGCGAGACGTGGTTCAGGGCCACGACGCGGATCAGGGGTTCGTGCGCGGCCGTCAGCATCGCGAGACAGGAGCCGAGGCTCGTGCCGAGGATCCCGATCTCGTCGTAGCCCTGTCGATGGAGCCAGCCGACCGCACGGCGGGCATCCAGCACGGCCTGGCGGCAGACCTGCAGCGTTCGGGCCACGTTTGGGCTGACGATATAGTCGGCTCGCGTGAGCTCGAGAGGCATGCGCGCGTCGTGGTACGGCAGGCTGAGACGGAGCGCGCTCAGGCCGACGCTCGCGAGCAATCGGCAGAGCCCCACGTGACCTTCCTCATCCGCGTTCCATTGCGGCAAGACGAGAACGGCGCGTCGGCGGTTTGCTTGCCGGTGACGACCGGCGGGGAAGTAGCGTGCCGTGACCACGTTGTTCTCGGCGTGGCGGCTCGGGAACGCGCTCGGGAAGGTCAGCAGGTCATCGGTGAGACGGTAGTCGTCGGTGGGTGGCGTGGCGAAGAAGCTGGGTGTGTCGGCCATGGCCTCGGCAACCCAGGTTTCGAGAACGGCTCGTGGCGACGTCTCGGCTCGGCCCCCGTTGGTCGAAATCCAGTCGAGGCCCCACTCGAAAGGGCGAACGACGCGGTCCTTGCTGACCGACGCCAGCCGGCGCTCCCATCCGTGAAACAGTCGGGTCAGCATGGCCGGACCGAGGGGCCGTGACCACGGCCTGGCGGGCCGCCACGACCCAGCCTCGAGAGACTCTTCACCGGGCTTGGCATGAACGGTCAGGAGGGGCCGGCGAACGGGGCACTAGGCAGGTTCCTCGGCGCGTTCGGCGAGATGTTGCTCACACGAGAGCGCCACCGCGAGCAGGTCATCCGTGAAGCCGCGCCGACCGACCAGCTGCAGACCGCACGGCAGACCAGACGAGGTGAGGCCCATCGGAATCGAGATCGCCGGGTGGCCCGTCAGGTTGAACAGCTGTGTCAGCCGCAGCGTCAGAGTTCGTACGGAGTCGCTCACGCCGGCTACCTCGATGGAGTCCACACCCAAGGCGGGAGCGGGAATTGGCAGGGTCGGGAGGAGAAGCCCCTGTCGGCCTCGCAGCGCCGTGTCCACCTCCGTTCGGAGCAACTCGCGACCGTGCATCGCCCGGACGTAGTCCTCCCCAAGAACGTAGCGGCCCAGCTCCAGTCGATCGCGTACGGCCGGCGTGTAGTCCTGTGGCCGGGTATCCAGTGTGTGCGCATGATAGGCGGCCGCCTCGGCCAGGACCGTGTGGAGGTAGATCGGGGCGATGTCGCCCGCATGGGGCAGCGACACGTTCTCGAGATCCGCGCCGGCACGCACTAGCTTCTCAGTGGCTCCCTCGAACCTCGATCGGATCTCGTCGTCCAATCGATCCATGAAGTACTCCCGGAGGACACCCAGCCGCAAAGGTTGCCGACCGTGGCTAACTTGCGGGGTTGGGTGGTACGACCTCCCGACCATTACGCTGAACAGGATCCACGCGTCGCTGACACAGCGAGCGAGGGGACCGACGTGGTCGAGTGAGCGTCCCAGGGGAACCACACCGTCACATGAGAGCTCTCCGTAGGTGGGCTTGAGCCCCACGGTTCCGCAGGCCGCCGAGGGGATCCGTACCGACCCGCCCGTGTCCGTGCCTATCGACGCCAGGCCCATCCCGGCCGCGACGGCGGCGGCCGAGCCGCCGCTCGAGCCTCCCGGGGATCGTGACGGATCGTGAGGGTTCCGAACCGGACCGAAGGCGGAATCCTCGGAGGTCGTCCCGAAGGCGAATTCGTGCAGGTTGCACTTACCCACGATGATGGCCCCCGCCCGCCGCAGGGCCGTGACGATCGGGGCGTCCGCGGCGGCCACGTGTCCCTCCCGCACTCTGGAGGCGGCGGTCGTCGGGAAGCCCCGTAGGTCGATGAGGTCTTTCACCGACACCGGGATTCCGTGGAGCGGCCCTCGATACCGTCCGGCCGCAATCTCCCGGTCCGCGCGGCTGGCCTCCTCGCGGGCCTGGTCGGCGGTCACCGTGATAAAGGCATTGAGTTCCGGTTCTCGGCGAGCGATCTGGTCGAGGCAGTCCTGGATCAGGCTCACGACCGAAACGGCACCCGACTCGACGAGTTGGGTCAGGGAGACGATGGTGCGGTCGTGAAGGGACTGCATCGGTCTGCGGAGTGCGGCGTTCCGGATCAGCCGAGCGTGCCGGAGGACGTCCTGGGTACACGACCCACCGTGTTACCCCCAGCGTCGTCGTTCCAATCGGCCGTGCGGAGCGCAGTCGTGGATCGCAGGAGCATGCGGAGCAACGGCGCCACGCCACTGCGCCCTTGCTGAGCGACATCGTTCAGAGCCGCCTCGAGCCAATCCTCTGGACGCACCACTCAAAAGCTTAGCGTACTGCGGAGGGTGACGGGCACCGTGAAGAAGTCGTGCGGCCGAGGATCCTGCAGGCGGTTGTAGGCGAACTTGACCGCGAGCTGGAGACCGACAGGACCGAAGCTGATCCCACCGCCCCCTTCACCGAAGA
>PVBE011155030.1_pt1 | contig 16039 bp, 16 predicted proteins | sample 1631181 | NCBI WGS metagenome assembly PVBE01 (sample SAMN08397723, study PRJNA350692) | Marine metagenome, whole genome shotgun sequencing project. | isolation source: water | place: Pacific Ocean | collected 2012-04
GGTTGGAAAGCCTTCGGGTGGACCAGCCAGGTCGGGAAGCCTTCGGGTGGATCGGCCAGGTCACAAAGCCTTCGGGCGGCGTGGCCAGGTTGGAAAGCCCTCGGGTGGACCAGCCAGGTCGTGAAGCCTTCGGGTGGATCGGCTAGGTCACAAAGCCTTCGGGCGGCGTGGCCAGGTTGGAAAGCCTTCGGGTGGACCAGCCAGGTTGGGAAGCCTTCGGGCAGACTGACCGGAGAGGCGTCAGGAGTGTTCTCCGGAGCACGTTGCAACGACCCCGTGTCTGAGCACCTGTCGCCTCTCGCCTATTTTGGCCCCCTCCCAGATCAAAAAAACAAACCCATGGCGTCATGGGTTTTGTGTGGGCTTTTGTTGCACGGCAGTGGTGAATGGGAAAGGGCATACAACGGTCATCGCCCGATCAAAAGCGAACCGCCCGGCCCCTGGGACGCGAAGCGTCTTTGGTTGCCGGGCGGTCAGCGTCAGGTAACGTGTTCCCGTGTCTCTGCACCTGTGCCGCTTTTGTAAGGGCTGACCGGGGGGCTGTCAACAATATTTTGTGTCCGGAAGGTCCGTTAACCCTAAATCTTGTAGGAGCAAACGACGATATCATTCCTCCCGGATGGCCCGGGAGATGACTAGGCGCTGGATCTCGCTGGTGCCTTCGTAGATCTGGCAGATGCGTACATCGCGGTAATGGCGCTCGACCGGGAAGTCGCGCAAATATCCGTATCCGCCATGCACCTGGATGGCCGCCGAGCACACCCGTTCGGCCATCTCGGAGGCGAAGAGCTTAGCCATCGAAGCCTCTTTAACGGAGGGCTGGCCGGCATCGCGCAGCCTCGCTGCGTGGTGGATCAGCGCCCGCGCCGCCTCCAGTTCCGTTGCCATGTCGGCCAATTTGAATCCTACCGCCTGGTGCTCGAAAATGGCCTGGCCGAAGGTCTCGCGCTCACCGGCATAGGCCAGCGCCGCCTCGTAGGCCGCCCGTGCAATGCCCAGGGCCTGGGCGGCGATGGCGATGCGGCCGCATTCCAGGTTAGCCAGCGCGATGCTGTAGCCCTGGCCCGGCTCCCCAAGCAGCATGTCGGGCGATAGTTCGAGATCCTCAAGCGCCACCTGGCAGGTGTCGGAGGTATTCTGGCCCAACTTGACCTCGGTGCGCAGCACCCGGTAGCCGGGCGCGTCAGTGGGCACTAGAAAGGCGCTGATGCCACGTTTGCCAGCGCTTTCGTCGGTGACGGCGAAGCAAATGGCAAGGTGTGCCGTCGTGCCCGAGGTGATGAACTGCTTGTTGCCGTTGAGCACGTACTTGTTGCCCTCGAGCCGCGCCCGGGTCTTGATGGCCGAAGCGTCGGAGCCGGTGTGCGGCTCGGACAGCATGAAGGCGCCACGCAGCTCGGCGCTGACCAGCTTGCGCAGGTAGCGCTGCTTCTGGTCGTCGGTACCCCAATCGTAGACCGGTTTGGTGACGACGCAGTTCTGCATATTGACAGCCGTCGAGACGCCGGCATCGCCGGCCGCGATTTCCTCCATGACCAGGGCCAGCGAGAGGTGGTCGGCACCGGCGCCGCCCCAGTCCTCGGGGATCATCATGCCCATCAGGCCAAGCTCGCCAAGCCGCGTGATCTCGGCCTCGGGGAAGTGCCCGATGCGATCCCACTCGGCGGCATTAGGGGCCAACTCCTTGCGGGCGAAGTCGCGCGCCACATCGCGGATCATGATTTGCTCTTCGGTAAAGCTCACGATTTTCTCCGTCAGGCGGTTTCGTTGAAAAGCTCGCGGCCGATCAGCATGCGCCGGATTTCCGAGGTCCCGGCGCCGATCTCGTAGAGCTTGGCATCGCGCAACAGCCGGCCGGTGGGCGATTCGCTGACGTAGCCCATGCCACCCAGGCACTGGATGGCCTCGAGCGCCATCCAGGTCGCTTTCTCGGAAGCATAGAGAATAGCCCCGGCGGCATCCTTGCGCGTAGTCTGACCACGATCGCAAGCCTGGCCAACGGCGTAGACGTAGGCACGGCAGGCGTTCATGGTGGTGTACATGTCGGCCAATTTGCCCTGCATGAGTTGGAACTCGCCGATGGGCTGTCCGAATTGCTCTCGCTCGTGGACGTAAGGAATGACCACGTCCATGCAGGCCTGCATGATGCCCAGCGGACCGGCCGCAAGTACGGCGCGCTCATAGTCGAGCCCCGACATCAGCACCCTTACGCCCAGGCCTTCGCCACCCATCACGTTCTCGGCCGGCACCTCGCAGTCCTCGAACACCAGCTCGCCGGTGTTGGAGCCGCGCATGCCCAGCTTGTCGAGTTTCTGAGCCTTCGAGAAACCGGCAAACGAGTCCTCGACCAGGAAGGCGGTGATGCCGTGGGGCCCGGCCTGCATGTCGGTCTTGGCGTAAATCACCGCAACATCGGCGTCGGGACCGTTGGTGATCCACATCTTGCTGCCGTTTAGGACGTAGCGATCGCCGCGTTTGTCGGCGCGCAACTTCATGCTGACCACGTCGGAGCCGGCGCTGGGCTCACTCATGGCCAGCGCGCCGACGTGTTCGCCGGAGATCAGCTTGGGCAGATACCGTCGTTTCTGTTCGTCACTGCCGTTGCGCCGGATCTGGTTGACGCAGAGGTTGGAGTGCGCCCCGTAGCTCAGCCCCACCGAGGCCGAAGCCCGGCTCAACTCCTCCATGGCCACGATGTGTTCGAGATAGCCCATGCCGGCACCGCCGTACTCCTCCTCGACGGTGATACCGAGCAGTCCCAGCGCCCCCATGGCGGGCCAAAGTTCGGCCGGGAATTCGTTGCTGAGATCGATCTCGTCAGCCCGCGGCGCCAACTGGTCGGCGGCAAAGCTGCTCACCGAATCGCGCAACAGGTCGGCACTGTCGCCGAGATTGAAATCGAGACTGGGTAGCGTGTTGGGCAACATGGCGTACTCCGTGTCGTGACGGTGTGGACTCTAGCCGCGCTAGCGGAAAATGCGAAGCGCGGAGAGGTTCTGGCCTGCATTTCTCACTGCTTCACGGCCTGTCAGGCTGGCCAGCCAGCGGGCATCAGCGTCTCCAGCGCCACGGCGCAGAGAGTCTCTTGGCCCTCGACGACGCTATAGACCTGGGCCTCGCTGATGGTCAGGGTGCGGCCGGCCTTGACCACCTGGCCGCGGGCCAGCAGGCGCTCGCCCCGGCCCGGGCTGACGATGTTGACCTTGAACTCGACGGTGAGGATGGAATCCTCCGCCCCGGCCAGACTGAAGGCGGCGTAACCACAGACGTTGTCGGCCAGCGTCGAGACCACGCCGCCGTGGAAGAAGCCGTGCTGCTGACAGAGCTCTCGGCGGTAGGGCAGCGCAATCTCGCAGCCGCCTGGACTCACGGCAACCAATTCGGCACCGATATGGTGCATGAAAGTCTGGCGGTCGAAGCTATCGGTGACGCGGCGGGCAAAGTCGGAGTCGCGGGGTTTGAAATCGGGCATGGCGGATATCCTGCGCCGCAAGCAGACTCCTCTCATCGGCATTCCGGAATGGCTGGTCCATCAGCGGAACCTGGAATTCCAGAGCAGAATTTCCAATACCGTCGCGCGTCCCAATCTGAACTCAGAGAAGGCGAAGAAGATTGGCATCGGGAATCGAAGAATGCCGTATGGAGGAGAACAACATTTCTTCAGGAAGTCTTTGCCAGAACAGCGGCAGCGGCACTCTTCGCCTCGTCAGAAAACCAATTACCGAGGGCGGGATCCTTACGTTCGTCAATGGCAGCATGAATCTCGGCGTAGGCTGGCCGGTGCAACTGTTGCTTGACCTTGGCGTAGCCATCGCGGGGGATGGCTAAGTATTCCTCCGCCTTGGCCATGGCATGCGGCAATACTTCATCGGCGAGCGCCAGGGCGTCGACAACACCCTGCGCCAAAGCTGCTTCGGGGCCCATGTTGCGGCCGGACAGCACCATGTTCCGAAAAGTCGGGGGTGACAATTGCGCCCGGGCAATTTCGATTGCCGACACCGGAAACGGAATGCCAACGCGCACTTCGGTCAGTCCCAGTTGACTGTTCGCATCGACAGAGACGCGATAGTCAGTGGCCAGAAGCAGGATCATACCGCCAGCGATGGCATGCCCGTTCACGGCTGCAATCGTCGGCTTAGGCGACAGAATTACGCGGCCAAAACCACGGTTGATGGCCATAATAGTTTCGTCCTGTTGCTTGCGGTCGGCCTCAGGCGTTGTTTTCAAGTCCATGCCGGCGGAAAAGAATTTTCCCTCGCCCGTCAGGACGATGGCGCCGACGTCCTTATCTTCTTCCAGGGCCGAAAAAGTCGCGTCGATCTCATCCAACATGGCGATGTCGAGCGCATTGGCCGGTGGCTTGCACATGCGGACAACGGCGATGGGGCCGTTTTTTTCTACCCTAAGATAAGTATTCATCGATGATCCTTTCGCGATTGGTTTTGTATCTTCAAGACAATTCAGACGCTCGGCTTTTTTTTGCGTTTCGAACGCCACTACCGAATCGGATATTTCGGGAATCGCCAAATGGCTTACTCAGGTTGGCGACGATGGTGGCGCGACGCGTTTTCCACGGCGAAGCCGGCGATCGAAGTGGTCGCCGATGAATTCGGCCATGGCGGATATCCTGTACCGCGGGAAATGAGACTAACCGACGCAATCTCATAGAGAAAATCATTTGTTTCGATAATAGTTATTGATAATGTCTATATATGGACCTCTACCAGATCCGCTATTTCCTCGCCGTCGTCGAGACGCGCAACTTCACCCGAGCGGCCGAGCGCGTGCACGTAACCCAACCAACGCTGTCGGCCGGCATCCGCAAGCTTGAGCAAGACTTGGGAACACCGCTTTTCGAACGCGGCCGGCGAGCCACCCTGACTGCCGCCGGCAGCCGCTTCCTCGACCGCGCCCGGGTGATCATGTCGGAATGCAATCTGGCCCGCGCAGAGCTCGGCCACAACGTCGCCGAGCGCCGTCTTCGGCTCGGCACGCTGCGCGCCCTACCCGTCGCCCACCTAGCGACGCTGCTGGCCGATTTCCGAAAATCCCACGCCGACGTTGCCGTCGAGTTGGCCGACACGACGCCGGAGAAATTGCTGGCCTGGCTCGAACAAGGCCGCATCGAGCTCGCCCTGACGACACTGGAGGGCAGCGACAAGGGGGGGGTCGAAAGCCTGGCGCTCTATCGCGAAAAGCTGATGCTGATGGCCGCTACCGACCACGTGCTGGCGCGCAAGCCGACGTTGGCGCTGGCCGATCTGCATCGCCAGCCCTTCCTGCTGCGCCGCCACTGCCCCTATCTGACCGATCTGATCAGGCTGTTTGACGCCCACGGCGTGCGCACCCGCATCGTCCAGCGCTGCGACCAGGACGACTGGGTGCTGAGCTTGGTTGCGGCCGGTTTCGGCGTTGCCCTTATGCCCGATTCCTTTCGCGTTCCCGGTGTCGTGGCTTTGCCGGTCAACGGCATCGCCATGGGCCGCACCATCGGGCTGTGTTGGCGCGATTGCCCGGACGATAGCCCAGCCGGGCTATTCCGCAGCTTCGCCGCCAGCCACGACTGGCGCTCGCGGGCGCCTGAGAGCCAAATCAGCCAGCGCCTGAACTGGGCGCGATGAGGATGATGCCGAGGGCCTTCAGCCCCGGACTTGCCGAATGGCTGACGAGATCTCGCTAGCCGCTTCCAGCGTCGCTTCATCGTCGGTCTTGACCGCCAACTCGATGGCCGTCGCCAGGTGGTCGAGCAGCCTGAGGTCGCGATCGATCACGGCGCCCGGGTTGGCCGCCAGGTTCTCCGCCACTTGGACCATCGATTGGCAGAGCTCCGCCTGGTGGTGGAAACGGGTTGCGCCGATGCGCCGGCTCAGGTCGCCGGCGACGAAGCGCAGGCGCTCAATATGCGCCGTTATGGCCGGGTCCGGCGTTTTGCCCGAAAAGTGATCGCGAACAATTTTGGTCAAATAGCCCACTTGGTAGGCGTGACGTTCGACCTTTTGTTCTTGCACGTGGCGCAGGCATTCCTCGGCCGACACCTCGTCCGGCTGCCCGGTGGCCTTGCGCCGCAACGCATTGGGCACGGTGATGACCGGGATTTCCTCCTCCTCCTCCTCACGCTCCTGGCCGCTGCGGCGGTCGGGGCCGATGTAGTCGGTGGTGACGACGAAGGGGTGGCGGCGTTCGATGACGGCGTTCAAGCCGTTCTCCATCTTGGCCACCGACATGGGCATGGTCAAAAGCGTGTCGGCGCCGGCCTTGATAACAGCCTCGACAAGTTCTTTTCGCGGCTCCCAGGTATAGGCCAGGATGGGTATGAAGGGATCTGAGCCGATTGAACCGTGGCGGATTTCATGAAAGAGGTCGCTGCTGCTGCCCTCCGACAGGTCGAGGTCACAGACCAGTAGATCGACAGGGGTGTCGGAAAAATGCTTACGCAGGTCCTCGACGTTGTGGATGTCGATGACCTCACGGAATCCGAGGTTCTGCAGAATCCCCATCACCGTGCGGCGGGACATCCGCATACCGTCGCCGAGCACGACATCGATGGTGTCGAACTTACGCTTATCCATCCCTGGTTCCGATCCCCCGACCGTCACGGAAACCGCCGGGCCGGCCATCGAAACAATCCGATTTCCACCACAGCGTAGCGTGGCGCAGAGGAAAATTCTAGTGGTCTAGCCCGCATTTCTCACCGGGTCACGGCCTGCGTCTCTCCCAGGTGATGTGATCCGCAAGGAAAAGGCCGAAGAGCGTAGTGGGACTACGCCCTTCGGACTTTTCCATAGCGGGCGCGCGCCTGGGAGCGACCCTTCGGGCGGCGCTGTCGCACCGATAGGGTGCGTCACGCTGCTTGCCCGATGTCCCACATCGCGCTGCGCAGCGCTCCTACCCTGTCGGCGCGACAGCACCGCGCAGGCCATGACCCGGTGAGAAATGCGGGCTAGAGCAGCAGCCCGGCGGCCAGCCCGAGAAAGGCCAGGAACCCCACCACGTCGGTGATCGTGGTGACGAAGACAGAGCTTGCCACCGCCGGGTCGACGCCCATCCTGTCAAAGCCCAGTGGCACCAGAATGCCCGATAGCGCCGCCACCAACATGTTGATGACCATGGCGGCGGCGATCACGCCGCCCAGCGCCGCATCAGCGAACCAGAAACCGGCCACCAACCCGACCAGCAGGGCAAACAGCACGCCATTGAAGAAGCCCACCACCAGTTCCTTGTCGACGATGCGGCGCGCATTGGTCACGGTCAGCTCGCGGGTGGCCAGGCCGCGTACCGCCACTGCCATGGTCTGGGTGCCGGCGTTGCCGCCCATCGAGGCGACGATGGGCATCAGTATGGCCAGCGCCACGATCTTCTCGATGGCGGCATCGAACTGGGCGATCACGGCCGAGGCCAGGATCGCCGTCATCAGATTGATCAGCAGCCAGATGAAACGGCGCTGGGTGGTGGTGCGAATACTGGCATTGATGTCGGTCTCGGAGACACCGGCCAGGCGAAGAATGTCCTCTTCGGCCTCCTCGTGGATGACGTCGACCACGTCGTCGACCATGATCACGCCGATCAGCCGCCCCGAAGCGTCGACCACGGCGCCCGAGGCCAAGTCGTACTGCTGAAACAAGTACGCAACTTCCTCCTGGTCGGTGCCAGGCTCGACGCGGATAGGTTCGGCTTCCATGATGGCGCTGACCAGCACCGGGCGTTTGGTGCGCATGATGCGGTTGAGCGGAACCGTGCCGATCGGCCGATGGGTCGGGTCGACGACGAAGATCTCGTAGAACTCATCGGGCAGGTCGTCGCTATCACGCATGTAATCGATGGTCTGGCCAACGGTCCAGAAAGCCGGCACGGCAATCAAGTCGCGTTGCATGAGGCGGCCGGCGCTATCCTCGGGATAGGCCAGGGCCGCCTCGATATGGGCGCGCTCGGGCACCGGCACGGCGTCCAGCACCTGGCGCTGTCCGGCTTCGTCGAGATCCTCCAGCAGGTCGACCGCATCGTCGGTCTCGAGCTCGGTGACGGCCGCTGCGACATCGACTGGGCCGAGCTGTTCGACCACCGATTCCGCCACCTCTTCGCTGAGCTCAGCCAGTACCTCGGGATCGAGCACGCCGCGCATGGCCTCGATCAGCAGACGCCGTTCGGCGGTTCCAATGAGATCGATGAGATCGGCAATATCGGCCGAATGCAGGGGCTCGACCAGTTCCACGGCCTGCTCTATGCGTCCCTCACCCAGGGCCCCAACAACGGCCCGGATGCGGTCCGGCGTCAGCCCATAGGCATCGTCCGATGCCGCTGGATGTTCACCCTGGCCGCTCATACCCGGCTCCTGTCCCAGCTCGTGTATCCCGAATGGATCATTAACCCGCATTTCTCACCGGGCCGTGCCCGGGGCCGAGCATAGCGCCTAATCCTGCGGCGCAAAAAGAAACCCGCGGGCGAACCCGCGGGCTGGATAATTGGTGCGGTCGAGAAGACTCGAACTTCCACGGGCTTGCGCCCACAGCGACCTCAACGCTGCGCGTCTACCAGTTCCGCCACGACCGCCAACTACCGCGTCGAGATAGCAAAATCCGGTCCACCGATCAAGGGTCGCGATTCGCTAGTCATCCGTCGCTATGACATTTTCGGTAATCGATACGGCGATGTTCTCACCCACCACCATAACGTCGCCGCGAGCGATGAGGCGGTTGTTGGCAAAGATGCCGACATCGGAATCGACCGTCGCATCAAGCTCGATAACCGCGCCGCGGCCCATCTTGAGCAGCTGGTGGATGGGCATTTCGGCCCGGCCCAGCACCACAGAAAGCTCGACGCTGACGTCGCTGACCGCCTTATCGGCAGGATCCTCGGCCATTTCCCGGCCTTTCCCACTTGCCAATGATGACTATCATAGCAACATCGGTGGTTAGCGTTAGTAAAGCGTTAAGGTGGAGCGGAGAACAGGCGTGACGAAACTCGAATGGCAACACAGCGATCAACCCGTCGGCTATGACGAGGCGGTGGCGGCGATGGAAGAGCGCGTGGCGGCCATCCGCGCCGGCCGGGCCGGCGAGCTGGTTTGGCTGCTCGAACACGAAGCGCTTTACACTGCCGGCACCAGCGCCGATCCCACTGAGCTTGTCGAACCCGACCTCCTGCCCGTCCACCGCACGGGGCGGGGCGGGCGCTACACCTACCACGGCCCGGGCCAGCGTATCGCCTACGTCATGCTCGATCTCGACCGCCGCGGCCGCGACGTGCGCACCTTCGTCAACCACCTCGAGGGCTGGCTGATCGCTACGCTGGCCCACTTCGGCGTGCAGGGCGAGCACCGCCAGGGCCGCGTCGGCATCTGGGTGGCAGGCCCCGGCGGCGGCGAGGAAAAGATTGCCGCCATCGGCGTCCGGGTGCGGCGCTGGGTGAGCTTCCACGGCGTTTCGTTGAATGTCGATCCCGACCTCGGCCACTACCGCGGTATCGTGCCCTGCGGCATCGAGGAGCACGGCGTTACCTCACTGGCAGCGCTGGGCATCAGGGCCGATTTGGCCGAGGTCGATGCCGTGCTGCAGCAGACCTTTGAGGAGATCTTCGGACCGCCACCAAATCTGCTCGCTGCCAATTAGACCGTAGCGGCCTGCCGGAATCCCTGCCCCAGGACTGCGGCAGTCTCTTCATGGCCTGCCGGGAGCACCTCGACATCGAGGACAACGGCCGCGCGAGGGCCCTGGTGGCAAGCTTCGATCAGGGCGCCGACGGCCACTTCTGGACCGACAAACAGCCCCTCGACGCTACCGTCTCGACAATTGCGCATCCAGCCCTCGACCCCCAGATCGTCAGCCGTGGTCACGGTCCAACCACGAAACCAAACACCCTGAACGCGGCCGAAGATGTGTACGCGAACTGCCCTTTGGCCGGACTCGGGCACCGCTCAGCCGGCGAAGCGGGCGATGAAGTAGCCGGCCACCACTGCCGTGCCGATAACGCCGGCGACGTTCGGCCCCATGGCGTGCATGAGCAGAAAATTCTGCGGGTCGGCGCGCTGACCTTCGACCTGCGAAACCCGCGCCGCCATGGGCACGGCCGAGACACCGGCCGAACCGATCAGCGGGTTGATCGGATTGCGGCGGCTGAACAGGTTCATCAACTTGGCCATCAACACGCCCGACGCGGTGGCAATGCCAAAGGCAACGATGCCCAAGGCCAGGATCTTCAGCGTGCCCAATTGCAAAAAGCGCTCGCCAGTCATGGTAATGCCGACGCTGGTGCCCAGGAAAATGGTGACGATGTTGATGATTTCGTTCTGGGACGCCTTGGAGAGGCGCTCGGTGACGCCGCTCTCGCGCAGGAAATTGCCCAGCATGAGCATGCCGATCAGCGCCGTCGCAGCCGGCACCAGCAGTACGCAGACCACCGTGACGATGAGGGCGAACAGCAGCTTTTCCAGCCGCGACACTTGGCGCAGCGAGCGCATGCGGATCTCGCGTTCCTTCTGCGTCGTCAGGGCCCGCATGATGGGTGGCTGGATCAAGGGCACCAGCGCCATGTAGCTGTAGGCGGCAACGGCGATGGGCGCTAACAAATGCGGTGCCAGCTTGTTGGCGAGGAAAATCGAGGTCGGCCCGTCGGCCCCGCCGATGATGCCGATGGCACCTGACTCTTGGCCCGAAAAGCCCAACGCCAGAGCCCCGAGGAAGGTGGCGAAAACGCCGAACTGGGCCGCCGCACCGAGCAACAGCGTGCGCGGATTGGCGATCAGCGGCCCGAAATCGGTCAGCGCACCGACGCCGAGAAAGATCAGCGGCGGGAAGATCTCCAGCGTGATGCCCTGGGAAATGTAGTAGAACAAACCGCCCGGGTGGTCGCCCACGGGTTCGTTGACCAGCCCCTCGGTGGGCAGGTTGGCGAGCAGCGCCCCGAAGGCGATGGGGATCAGCAACAACGGCTCGAAGCCCTTGAAAACGGCCAGATAGAAGAGCACCAGACAGGCCAGCCACATCACCAGCATCTGCCAGGTTAAGTGGCCGAAGCCGGTCAGGCTCCAGAGTTCGAGCAGAGTATCCATGACGGGCGGTTCAGCCGAGGGACATCAGAACCTGCCCCTCCTGCACGGAAGCGCCGGTCTCGACAGCGATCGACTTCACGGTGCCGGCGCTGGACGCCACTACCGTGGTGTTCATCTTCATCGCCTCGAGCACCAGCACGCCCTGACCTTCGCTAACGCTCTGACCGGGTTGGACGTCGATGCTGGTGACGGTGCCGGCGAGCGGGCTGACCACGTCGCCCGGGGCCGCCGCCGCCGGAGCCGCGACCGATGCGGGCGCCGGGGCCGGCGCCGACGGCGTAGCGGCTACGGGAGCGGCCAGTTGCGGTGGCTGAGGCGCAGCCGCGGCCGCGCCTTCGTCGAGCACCTCGACGGTCACCTCATAGACCTTTTCTTCGACGGTAATTCTGAGCTTTTTCATAATATCAGGTTCACGGCTTGGCCTGCTACGGCCGGTTGGCGTAGATGTCCCAGCGCACCCGCTGCGAGCTGGGGTGGCGAAAACGGCTGTCACGGGACCACGACAACATGGTGTGGCCCGGCACCCTGATGGCTGTGATGCGGTGGTGTGTGTCGAGCACGCTGGCGACGGCAGCGGCGATCAGCGCCAAGTGGTGTTCCGGCAGGCCGGCTTGATCGGTTTGGCCGGGCTGGCCCGAATCCGCGGGCGCGGCAGCCGGCTTTTCGAAGCGCTTGGCCAGTCGAAATCCCAGGCTGACCAGCGCCGAGGTGACCCACAACAGCGTCAGCACGCCGAGCACGATGGCCACGCCGGTGAGCAGGATTTCGAGCTGTACCCACATCGCTCAGCGCCCGCTCACAGGGGTATGTTGCCGTGCTTCTTGGGCGGCCGGGTTTCACGCTTGGAAAGCAGGCTGCGCAAGGCCAGCGCCACCGCCGCCCGGGTACGGGCCGGCTCGATAACGTCGCTGATCAGGCCCTTGCTGGCCGAAAGATAGGGGGAGGCGAAGCGTTCGCGGTACTCCTTGGCCAGTTCGGCGCGCAATTCGTCGGCATTCTCGGCCGCCTTGAGTTCGCGGCGGTAGAGGATGTTGACGGCGCCTTCGGCGCCCATCACGGCTATTTCGGCGCTGGGCCAGGCCAGAGCCACGTCGGCCCCCATGTCGCGGCTGCACATGGCCAAGTAGGCGCCGCCGTAGGCCTTGCGCAGGAAGACGGTAATTTTGGGCACCGTCGAGCCGCCGTAGGCGAACAGCATCTTGGCGCCGTGGCGGATGATGCCGCCTTGTTCCTGGGTGATGCCGGGCAGGAAACCGGGCACATCGACCAAGGTCACCAGCGGAATCGAGAAGACGTTGCAAAATCGGATGAAGCGCGAGCCCTTGTCGGAGGCATCGATATCGAGAGTGCCGGCTTTGACCAGCGACTGGTTGGCGACGAGACCGACGACGACACCGCCAATGCGCCCGAAACCGACCACCAGGTTGCCGGCGAACTCGGTATGTACTTCCATGAAATCGCCGTCGTCGACAAGCCGGGCGATGACCTGCTTGGAATCGATCGGGTCCTTGGCTGATTCGGGCACCAGTGCGTCCATGCCGGGGTCGTCGGCAATGACCAGATCGTCGACCAGCCGGTGCGGCGGCTCGACCATGTTGTTGGCCGGCAGGAAGGAGAGCAAACGCCGCACGATGGCAACGGCATCGAGGTCGTCCTCGGCGATAAAATGCACGTTCCCACTGACTGCGGCGTTGGTCATGGCACTGCCGATCTCGTCCATCGTGGTGACCTGACCAGTGGCGGCGCGAATGACGTCGGGGCCACAAATGAACATGTTGGCGTTGTGCCGCGTCATGATGACGAAATCCATCAGCGCCGGCGAATAAGCGGCGCCGCCGGCGCAGGGCCCGGCGATGACGGCGAGCTGCGGCACCACGCCGGACATCAGGACGTTGCGGTTGAAGACCTGGCCGTAGCCGGACAGAGACTCAACGCCGTCCTGGATGCGGGCGCCACCGGAATCGTTGAAGGCGACGATGGGCAGACCGGAGCGGCCGGCGTAGTCCATGGTGTCGCAGATCTTGTGAGCATGCATCTTGCCAAGCGATCCGCCAGCCACGGTGAAATCCTGGCTGATGGCCGCCACCGGGCGGCCGTCGACGAAACCTATACCGGTGATCACGCCATCGCCGGCCAGGCTCTTGTCCTCCATGCCGAAATGACGGGTGTCGTGCTGGGCGTGCAGGCCCATTTCCTGGAAGGTGCCAGGCTCGACCAGGGCCTCGATGCGCTCGCGGGCGCCAAGTTGTCCTTTGGCGTGCCGGGCCTCGATCTTGTCAAGGCCGCCGCCGGCCAAAGCCTCCTCACGTCGCTGGTCAAGATCCTTGAGTAGCTCGTCGAGCTTTGACATTCGAGATGGGTCTTTCTGCGTTCCGAAAAGAACGCTGGCGGGGGCACGAGGTGCCTGATTTGTATGCGATCGGTACGTAATCGGTGATCTGGGTAGCACAGGCTGAGGCGTATCACAAACGCCAACTCGATCCACGGGCCCAAGCAGGGATGGTTGGAAGCGGCGCTCGTCACCCGGAGCCACCGGCCATCCGAAGGAGCCGCCCGTCAGTGTTCGCGGACACCGTCGCGGGCCCTGCCGCGACGCGCGAAGATCTTGGACAATCGATCCTTTTCGCAGTCTAAAACGCGGTTCTAAATAAATTGAGTTCAGCGCTGAACTCTAAATTATTAGCCAATCAAAACAATGAGAAGATGTCCATTAAGTGTTCCAAAAAACACTCTGAATGCGGGTCAGCCGAGCCAGTCCAGGAACGCCGCCGCCTGTTCGATTTGCAGTCGGTTGTCCCGCCGCCCCGCAGCCGCCTCCGGTGTGTCGCCCCAGCGCTCGACCTGATAGTCTTCGTCGAGTTGACTCAGTTCCACGGCCGCCGGGGCATCGATCTCACCCCGTTTGAGCGCCAGAGCCACGATCAGTGAACCGCTGGCCGACGTCAGGGTATGCAGCGCTGCCAGGTCAAAATCGCCGGCCGCGGCCAGCTCGCGGCGCAGGGCCACCAGGGCCTCTGCCTCTTGCGGCACCGGCAGCACGCCGCTGGTGACACAAAGACGCGCGCCCAGCGTCGTTGCGGCCCAATCCAGCAACGGCTGCCAGGCTGCCTCCTGGCGGCGTGCAAGCTCATCGTTGCCCTCGGCCCGATAACACAGCAAATCGCTGGCGCCGAAGGTAGCGATCTCGTCGATGACGGCCTCGCGGCGGTCGGGTAAGAGATCGATTGCAGTGGCCGCCAGGCGTGTGAGCGGCATGCTTTCGGGCCGTACGTCGGCGCCCTGGCAGCGCCACTCCCCGGCCACCGCCGCGGCCAGTGCCGGCGTCGGCAGCAGCAGCGGCGCCCGGGCCGGGGTAGTGACGGCGCGGCCGTCCAGGCTGACGCCCCAGCCCGCCGCTGTGGCCTCTACGCTAACGTGCTCATAGATCCGTTTCATGCTTTGGCGTGGGAGGGCGCAGCCTAGGGATCCTGCTTCTCTTCCGTGGGCTGCACGACGCCCTTGAGCTTGCTGCCCAGCCCCTTGAGCAGACCGCCGAGGCCGCCCGACTTCTCTGCCGGTTTGGCGCCCTCGCTGCCCGAAGCAGCGCCCGCCGACTTTGGCTTTGCGGCGCTCTTGCCCTTCTTACCGGAGACCGCATCGACGCAGGGGTTCTGCTCGCCCGTGCCGCCGCTGACCAGGGGGATCAAGAGGCCCAACGGGTTGATCGCCGTGCCCGCCACCAAGCCGGCCACACCGATCGCCACGGCCCCCTTGTTGAGGCCGTATGAGGGCTGGGCAAGGGTGCCGCCGATGTCGATGGGGGCAGCCAGGCTAAGCAACGAGGCCTGCTTGGGCCGGGGCCGCACGGTGAGGTCCAGGGTCTCTTTGCCTAGGTCGATCTTGCCCTTGCCCGTCACCGTGACCTTGTCGGTATCGGCCAGCAGGCCGGTTAGCGTGGCCATTCCCTTTTTCACATCCCAACGGGCCACGACGCAGTTGATCTCGGTCTTTGCCTTCTTTTCGGCCCAGGGCATCAGTTCGCCGATCAAATCGGCGCCGATCAGGTTGACGTATTCGCTGGCCACGCTGCCTTTGCCCGCCACCACATCGGCCTTGCCGCTGAGCCCGGCCATGAATGCCCGCACCGAGCCGCCCGAGCCGGTGAGATCACCGTTGGCATCGGCGCGCAGCACCAAAAGATCGGTTATTTCGAGATCCTTCAGGAGTTTGCCGACGTCGAGGGCCTTGACCTTGTAGCGGGTCGAGACACGGGGTGTGCCGGTCAATTCGCTTAGGGCCAGCCGAGCGCTGAGTTGGGCCTTTTCCACACGGGCTTTCGAGAGCTTGAGCTCGGCCTTGCCGCCGGCGTTACTCAACTTGAGCACCAGGTCGTTGAGCACCAGCTTGCGCGCCTTGACGGTCTTGGCGCTGAGGCTGAGGTCGATATCGACCAGGGACAATGCATCGAGTGGCAGAGGATCGTCGGGAAAAACCCGATCGCCCTTCTTGGCCGACTCTGCAGGCTTGGCCGTTTTGGCTGGCGCTGTCGGCATCAACGGCGTCAGGTCGATCAGATTGGCTGCGAGCTTGCCCGCCACACCGGGCCGAGGGCCGGAGAGGTCGAGTTTGAGCGAACCGCCAAGGTCACTTCCTGCCAATTTGAGTGCCAGACCGTCGAGCGTCACTGCGGCCGGCAAGCCCTTCAGCCCGGTCTTGAGCGCATAGGGGCCGCCCAGCGGCAATTCGGCACCCAGCGCGGAACCGAGAGCCTTGAGGTCTTGGCCCGCCACCTCCAGTTTGAGGTCGAGGCCCGCCCCTTCCATGGGCTTGGCGATACTGCCCACGACCTTGATCTCGGCCCCGGCGGCCTGCAGTTCAGGGGTCGCCCCTCTCCCCCCCGGGCTACCCCGACGCCCCGGCGGGCCGCACCAGCGGTTCGCCGGGGTTTCGTTTGGAGTTAGAGCACTCTAATCTGGGTCGGCGGTCGCGAACTGGCTGCCTGATCAAGGCGCGACA
>PVBE010155581.1_pt1 | contig 16036 bp, 17 predicted proteins | sample 1631181 | NCBI WGS metagenome assembly PVBE01 (sample SAMN08397723, study PRJNA350692) | Marine metagenome, whole genome shotgun sequencing project. | isolation source: water | place: Pacific Ocean | collected 2012-04
AAACTACTATTTCGAGGCCCCTAGGGCCCGGGTTTCGCCGATCTTCATGACCCAGGTGTGGTCGTCGTCGAAGCCGGCGGCCCGGGCTGCGGCGCGGAAGCGCTCTGGTGGCTCGAAGGGGGGCTCGTCCGAGAGCACCACCGTGCCCCAGTGGTGGGCCAGCAGCGTCCGCGCCCCGAGGTCGTGACTCACTTGCACCGCCTCCTCGGGGTTGGTGTGCGAGGTCTTCATCAGCCACACCGGGAGATAAGCGCCGATCGGCACCAGCGCCAGGTCGAAGGGGCCGTAGCGTCGGCCGAGCTCGGTGAACACCGGGCCATAGCCGGTGTCGCCGGAGAAATAGACACGCCGGCCGTCGCCCTCCAGCATGGCCCCCATCCATAAGGTCTGGTTGATGTCGTTGAGGCTGCGGCGCGACCAATGCACGGCCGGCAGCGCCGTCACCACGAGCTCGCCGAATTCGACTTTGTCGTGCCAATCGACATCCCGCACGTCGGTGTAGCCGCGTTCACGGAAGAAATCGCCCAAGCGCAGCGGTGCCAGCACGGTGATACGATCTTTCCCGGGCAGCGCCTCAATGGTGACCGCGTCGAGGTGGTCGTAGTGGTTGTGCGAAACGATAACCACGTCGATGGGCGGCAGCTCCGCCACTTCCAGGCCGGGGCCAGCGTAGCGGGCCGGGCCCAGCGGCCCCAGCGGCGAGGCGTATTTCTTGAGGTAGGGATCGGTCAGCACCGTCTTGCCACCCATGCGGATGAGGAAGGCGGCGTGGCCCAGCCAGGTGATGGTGGGGTTGGCGGTGTGCGCCGCCAGCTCGGCCAGCGCTTGGCGGCGCGGCAGCACGTGGTCTGCCGGCGGCTTGGGCGTCTGGCGCTGCATGATGATGCGCCGCCAGAGGAAACCCCAGCGGTCGCTGAAGCCGTGCCTGGTGGCGCGCCGCGGGCTGCCCTCGGCGTTGCGAAAGCCGGTGGGCGTGTGATGGTAGGGTTTGTCGCTCACGTCACGAGGTTCCGGGCTGGGGGCACAGGCTGTCAAGAGGGCGAGGAGCAGCGGCAGGAGAAAGCGCAAACCACGAATCCGCATCATTTTCCCCGGGCGAAGGTGGCGGCCGGCACGAATGCCGTGCATTCGGTATCCAGCGTACCATATTCAAGGTCTGGACTTGGCTCGGCCGGCAATGTGCTAGGCTTGCAGCCGAATTTTTCGTGCCGGAGCAGGGACGCCATGAAGCTCACCGACAAGAACCTTTTTCGCCAGCAGTGCTACGTCCACACGGGCCTCATCTCGACCGAGGTGGCGCCCTTTGGCGGCATGAAGGAATCGGGTATCGGCCGCGAGGGCTCGAAGTACGGCATCGGCGAATTTCTCGAGATCAAATACCTCTGCATGGGCGGGATTTGATGACGGATTTCGACTTCGACCTCTTCGTCATCGGCGCCGGCTCGGGCGGCGTCTCGGCCAGCCGGCGCGCCGCCGCCCATGGTGCCAGGGCCGGCATCTGTGAGGAATACCGCGTCGGCGGTACCTGCGTCATCCGCGGCTGCGTGCCCAAGAAGCTGCTGACCTACGCCGCCCACTTCGCCGAGGACGCCGAAGACGCCGCCGGCTATGGCTGGAGCGTAGCGCCGCCAAGCTTCGACTGGGCCACCCTGATCGCCAACAAGGATCGCGAGATCGACCGCCTCAACGGCATCTATCTGGGCATGCTCGAGGGCGCCGGCGTCAGCCTGATCGAAGGCCGGGCCGAGCTCAAGGACCGCCACACATTGGACATCGGCGGACGCCAGGTGAGGGCCGAGACCATCCTCATCGCCACCGGGGCCCGGCCCTGGACGCCCGAGGTGCCCGGCATCGAACACGCCATCAGCTCCAACGAAGCCTTCCATCTCGAGACCCTGCCGGACCGCGTGGTGGTGGTCGGTGGAGGCTACATCGCCGTCGAATTCGCCGGCATCTTCCACGGCCTGGGCAGCCGGGTGAGCCAGCTTTACCGCGGCGAGCAGATCCTGCGCGGCTTCGACCGCGATGTCCGCGACGCCTTGGCCGGCGAGATGCTGGGCCGTGGCATCGACCTGCGCCTCGACTGCCAAGTCGCCCGCATCGGCCATCAAGATGGCCATTTCGTTGTCACTACCGTCCAGGACGACGTCATCGAAACCGACCTCGTCATGTATGCCACCGGGCGCCGGCCCAACGTCCAGGGCCTGGGCCTCGAGGCGCTGGGTGTGGACACCGGCGAGGGCGGGGCCATCGTCGTCGATGACTTCGGCCGCACCTCGGTCGACAACATCTACGCCATCGGCGACGTCACCGATCGCATGAACCTCACCCCGGTGGCCATCAACCAGGGCCGGGCCTTTGCCGACACGGTCTATGGCGGCGCGCCGCGAACGATTGACTACCGCTTCGTGCCCTCGGCCGTCTTTTCCAACCCCAGCGTCGGCAGCGCCGGCTTGACCGAGGAAGAGGCGCGGGCAAGCTTCGACGTCGATATTTACAAATCCAGCTTCCGGCCCATGAAGGCCACGCTTTCCGGGCGCCAGGAAAGAACCATGATGAAGCTGATCGTCGACGCCAAGTCCGATCGCGTGCTGGGCGCCCACATGGTCGGCCCCGATGCCGCCGAGATCATCCAGGGCATCGGCGTGGCGTTGACTTGCGGTGCCACCAAGGCGCAGTTCGACGCCACCGTCGGCGTCCATCCCTCGGCGGCCGAGGAATTCGTCACCATGCGCGAGAAGTACGTGGCTGAGGAGGCCAAGGCCGCCGAATAGGGCGTTTTGCGCCCGCAGAAAGCTTGGCAAGGGGGGGCTTCCGGCGTATAGGCTGGGGCCGATTTCACAAGGAGCAGGTTATGGGCGGCAAATGGAGCCCCGATAGCTGGCGCGGCCTGCCCGTCGCGCACCAGCCCGAATATCCCGATGCGGCGGCCCTGGCCGCCGTCGAGAAGCAGCTTGGGCGCTATCCGCCGCTGGTCTTTGCCGGTGAGGCGCGGCAGTTGCAGACGCTGTTGGCCGAGGTCGCCGAAGGGCGGGCCTTTTTGCTGCAGGGCGGCGATTGTGCCGAGAGTTTCGCCGAATTCAATGCCGACAACATCCGCGACACCTTCCGCGTGCTGATGCAGATGGCGGTGGTGATGACCTTCGCCGCGGCCTGCCCGGTGGTCAAGGTGGGACGCATGGCCGGCCAGTTCGCCAAGCCCCGCTCCGAGCCCATTGAGGTCCGCGACGGCCAAACGCTGCCGAGCTACCTGGGCGACTGCATCAACGGCATGGATTTTTCCCCCGAGGCCCGCAGGCCGGACCCCGACCGCTTGCTGCAGGCCTACAGCCAGGCGGCCGCGACGCTCAATCTCCTGCGCGCTTTCGCCCAGGGCGGCTATGCCGACCTGCACCGCGTGCACCGCTGGAACATGGGCTTCGTGGCCGACACGCCAGAGGGTGAGCGCTACGAGGACCTGGCCGACCGCATCGCCGAGGCGCTGGCCTTCATGGGCGCCTGCGGCCTCACCGCCGACGAGGTGCCGGAGGTCTACCAGACCGATTTCTACACCTCCCACGAGGCGCTGCTGCTGGGCGCCGAGGAGGCCATGACACGGGTCGATTCGACCAGCGGCGACTGGTACGACACCTCGGCGCATTTGCTTTGGATCGGCGACCGTACCCGCCAGCCCGACGGCGGCCACGTCGAGTTCATGCGCGGTATCTCGAATCCCATCGCCCTCAAGGCCGGGCCCAGCCTGGGGACCGACGAGCTCCTTAGGCTGGTCGATATCCTCAACCCGGCCAACCAGCCGGGCCGCCTGACGGTGATTTCCCGCCAGGGCGCCGACGGCGTGGAAAAAGGCCTGGTGCCGCTGGTGCGGGCCATCCAGCGCGAGGGCCGCTCGGTGGTCTGGGCCTGCGACCCGATGCACGGCAACACCATCAAATCGGCCACCGGCTACAAGACCCGGCCCTTCGATCAGGTGCTGAGCGAGGTCGAGCGCACCTTCGCCGTGCACCAGGCCGAGGGCAGCCACGCCGGCGGCATCCACATCGAGATGACCGGCCAGGACGTCACCGAATGCCTGGGCGGCGCCCAGGAGATCACCGAGCACGGCCTGGCCCATCGCTATCACACGCACTGCGACCCCCGGCTCAATGCCACGCAAAGCCTCGAGCTCGCGTTTCTCATTGCCGATAGCCTGAAGCAGCGGCGCGCCGGCAGCGCTGACGCCGCCGGGGCCGCGGCTATCGTCGAGGCGTTCTGACCGTGTCGAAGATGCAGGACGACGAGATCGGGCGCCTCACCGACAAATATTTCTGGCGCACCAAGGAGACCGTCGGCCGCTTCGGCGACCGCCGTGTCACCTATGCCGTGTTCATGCGCCGCCCGGTGCTGTTCACGCCGCGCCTGATGGTGGATTGGCTGGCCGAGGTGGCGGCCGAGCGCGGCGTCGAGTTCGATCTCAAGCTCTGCTTCGAGGAGGGCGACCGGGTCGGCGCCGGCGAGCCGCTCTTATATATCTCGGGCTCCTTCTACCACCTGGTCGATCTCGAGACCCTTTACCTCCAGCTTCTGGGCGCGCCCTGCGTGGCGGCCTACAACGCCTATGTCATGTGCTGCGATCTGCCCAAGACCGCCTTCATCGCCTTCGATGCCCGCCACTGCGCCGGCGCCAAGATGGCCGAGCTGATGGCCTATGCCGCCAGTGTGGGCTCCAAGGCGGCGCAGCAGCACGCCGGTGCCGTGGGTTTCATCGGCAATGCCACCGATGCCACGGCGCATTTTTTCGGCGCCGACAAGGGGCTCGGCACCATGCCGCACGCGCTGATCGGCTACGCCGGCTCGACGCTGAGGGCGGCCGAGATGTTCCACGAAACCTTCCCCGACGAGAACTTAACCGTGCTGGTCGATTATTACGGCCAGGAGGTGAGCGATACCTTGGCCGTCTGCCGGCGCTTTCCCGAGTTGGCGGCCGAGGGCCGGCTCGGCGTACGTGTCGACACCCATGGCGGCCGCTTCGTCGAAGGCCTCGACACGCAAGCTTCCTACGAGGTGCTGGAACGCCACTCGCCGCTGGCCGTCAAGCAGTACCGCACCGAACAGGAGCTCAAATGCCTGGTCGGCACCGGCGTCTCGGCGGCGGCCATCTTCCACATGCGTGAGCAGTTGGATGCGGCCGGTTTCGACAAGGTGAAGATCGTTGCTTCCTCGGGCTTCGGAACCACCAAGTGCGCGGTCATGGCTAGCGTCGGGGCACCCATCGACGTCGTCGGCACGGGGTCCTACCTCCCCGAGAACTGGGCCGAGACCTACGCCACCGCCGACATCGTGGCCTATGACGACGAGCCGGTGGTCAAGGTTGGCCGCGAGTTCCTGCTGGAGCGGCCGTAGCGACGGATTCGACCTCGCCGGCGATGCGCTCGCCAGCCGTGATGTTGTGCCCTGTCACGATGCGCTGTGACCAAAACAAACTGTGCACGAAATCGACCACGTTGTAGGCCAGGCAAAACATACTGAGCCAGAACGAGAGGAACTCGCCGCTCCATAGCCAGACGATGAGGTTGGCGTAGAAGAACACCGAGGTCAGGAAATCGAGCGCGAACCTGAGATAGCGCCCGAGATAGAAGTGCTGTAGCCCAAACCCCAAACTGTAAACCAGCACGGCATATGTGTCGGGATCGCGCAGCGCCTGCTTGTAGGCTTGGTAGTAGGTTTTGCGCTGGCTGTCGGCGAGGCGGCTGAGGCGCTGGCGCAGCGCCTCCTCGCGTTGCTTCAGGGGCCCGTCCTCGGCGGCGACGTCGAACCAACTCACGGCACCGGATCCGCCAGACGGCCCACCTGATCACGGTTGCGGCAGCGCCGCAGCCGGGCAAGTGCCAGCCCGAGCCCCTTCCAGGCGCCATGGCGTTCGATGGCCTCGGCGGCGTAGCGCGAACAGGTGGGCGTGAAATTGCAGTCCACCCCGATGGCCACACCGCCGCCTCGGCGCCGGTACCAGCCGATCAGCCGGAGCAGCAGCGACCGCATGGCGTTTCCCGAACTACCGCCCCAGCGTCACCAGCACCGCTTCGCGGGTCCAGAACAGCATGAAGCGCTTGCTCTCGATGACCTGGAAGACGACCTGCCAGCCCTCCGCCGCCAGCTCGTTCAACTCCGCTTCCAGCTTCTGGATGGGGATGCCCGAGGCCCCCAGGAAGACGGTGCCGCAGCCTCCCTCGACGATGTGGATGACCTTGTACTCGCTGAATCTCTCCGCCATGGCGTTTTCCTATTCGTTGACGATGCGGATCAATTTCTTGCCGAAGTTCTCGCCCTGCAACAGCCCGATGAGCCCCGCCGGCGCGTTCTCCAGGCCGTCGCTGATGTCTTCCAGGATCTTCAGGCTGCCTTCCTGGTACCAGCGCGTGAGGCGCTTGCGGGCCTCGCCGTAGCGCGCCATGAAATCGAAGACGATGAAGCCGCGAATATTGATCCGGTTGACCAGGGAAAAGCGCAAATTCCGGGGGCCCAGGTCTTCTTGCGTCAGGTTGTACTGCGAGATCTGGCCGCAGACCGCCACCCGGCCCCACATGTTCATGCGCTCGAAAACGGCGTCCGTGATGGCACCGCCGACGTTGTCGAAGTAGACGTCGATGCCGTCGGGGCAGGCGGTGTCGATGGCTGCTCCCAGATCGGCGGTTTTGTAGTTGATGGCGGCGTCGAAGCCGAGCTCGTCGAGAACGTAGGCCACCTTGGCGTCGGAGCCGGCGCTGCCCACCGTGCGGCAGCCGCACATCTTGGCGATCTGGCCCACCACGGCACCCACGGCACCGGAAGCGGCCGAGACGAAGACGGTGTCGCCGGGCTTGGGCTGGCCCAGATCCAGCAAACCGAAATAGGCCGTCATGCCGGGCATGCCCAGCGCCCCCAGCCCGGTCGAGATGGGAGCGGCTTCTGCGTCGAGCTTGAGGGCCTCGGCGGCGCTGGCGACGGAATAGTCCTGCCAGCCGCCGGGCACCATGACGAAGTCGCCGACCGCCAGGCCCGGGGCGTTGGATTGCGTCACCTCGCCCGCCGTGGCGCCGACCATGGTTTCGCCGATCTGTACCGGTGGCACGTAGGATTTGACGTCGTTCATGCGGCCGCGCATGTAGGGATCGAGCGAAAGGTAGTGGTTGCGCACCAGCACCTGGCCCGGGCCGGGCTCGGGGATGGGATCTTCCACGAGGGCGAAATCGCTCGGTTTGGGAAAGCCCGTGGGGCGGGCAGCCAGGGTGACACGGCGGTTGGTGTTGCGCATCGGATCCTCGCGTAGATGGGTTGGGGTGATTTCCCAAGTTATAGCAGATCGCCGGGCTTGGCTGGCCCGGCGATTCCTATCGATCCCGAAATGCGCTAAACAGGCTCCATGACCGAGGCACTGACCATCGCGCTGGCCCAGCTCAATCCCACCGTCGGGGATCTCGAGGGCAATGTCGAGCTGGTGCGGGCGGCACGGCAAGCGGCCGCCGCCGAGGGCGCCGACCTGGTCGTGGCGCCCGAACTGGTGGTCAGCGGCTACCCGCCCGAGGACCTGGTGCTGAAGCCCGCCTTCCAGGACCGTATCGAGGCCCTGGTCGGGGATCTGGCGGCGGAAACCGGCGACGGCGGCCCGGCGCTGCTGCTGGGCACGCCGTGGCGCCGGGAAGGGCGCTTGTACAATGCCGCGGTGCTGCTGGACGGCGGCAAGGTTGCGGCGCTCAGCCTCAAGACCGACCTGCCCAACTACGGCGTCTTCGACGAGAAACGGGTCTTTTCCGTGGGGCCCCAGCCGCAACCGGTCGCCTTTCGCGGCGTCTCGCTGGGCGTGCTGATCTGCGAGGACGTCTGGACCCAGGCGCCGGTCGACGCGCTCACCGCCGCCGGGGCCGAGATCTTGGTGGTGCTCAACGGCTCGCCCTTCGAAGCCGCCAAGTTCAGCGAACGCGTCGGGCTCATGGCCGAGCGTATCCAGGGCAATGGCCGGCCGCTGATCTACGTCAACCAGGTCGGCGGCCAGGACGAATTGGTCTTCGACGGCGCCTCGTTCGTGCTCAATGGCGACGGTGCGCGCGCCGTGCAGGCGCCGGCCTGGCAAAGCACGGTGGTCGCCACCGCCTGGCAGCGCGGCCAAGGGGGCTGGCATTGCGCCGAAGGCGCCATCGAGGAGCCGCCCGAGGGCCTCGAATCCGTCTACCAGGCCATGGTTGCGGGGCTTCGGGACTACGTCGACAAGAACGGCTTTCCCGGCGTCGTGCTGGGGCTTTCGGGCGGTATCGATTCGGCTCTCTCGGCGGCGGTGGCTGCCGATGCGCTCGGCCCCGGGCGCGTGCGCTGCATCATGCTGCCGTCCGTTTATACCTCCGAGGAAAGCTTGATCGACGCCGCCGAGTGCGCCCGGCTTATGGGCGCGCGCCTGGAAGAGATTCCCATCGTGCCCGGCGTGGCGGCACTCCATGACATGCTGACCGCCGCCTTCGCCGGGCGGGCGCCCGACATTACCGAAGAAAACATCCAGGCTCGCCTCCGTGGCCTGGTGCTGATGGCGCTTTCCAACAAGTTCGGCGACATGGTGCTGACCACGGGCAACAAGTCGGAGATGTCGGTGGGCTACGCCACCCTTTATGGCGACATGTGCGGCGGCTATTCGGTGCTGAAAGACGTCTACAAAACCATGGTGTTCGCGCTCTCGCGCTGGCGCAACCAGCACCATCCGGCCGGTGGCCTGGGCCCCCAGGGCCGCGTTATCCCCGAACGCATCATCACCAAGCCGCCCAGCGCCGAGCTGCGCCCCGACCAGACCGACCAGGATTCGCTCCCCGAATACGAGGCGCTCGACGATATCCTGGGTTGCCTCATCGAGGCCGAAATGGCGCTGCCCGAGATCGTCGCCCGGGGCCACGACGAGGCCACCGTACGCCGCATCGAGCATTTGCTTTACATCGCCGAATACAAACGCCGCCAGTCCCCCCCCGGCGTCAAGATCACGCGGCGCAACTTCGGCCGCGACCGGCGCTATCCGATTACCAACCGGTTTCGTGATAGGGGGTAAGGTGGCCGGGGGCTCCGGAGGCTCCCAGAGGCCCCAGAGGCCCCAGAGGCCATGACCCGGTGAGAAATGCGGGCTAACTTGCTTCAGGAGCCTCGGATCTCGTCGCTATGAGGCAGCGTCCACCATAGGGGCGTCCTGTGTCAGGGGTATTTCGATGCTGCGCCAATATGTCAGCAAATAAGGGGTTTTGTGACGCAATTGTTTCGCAAAAACCCATGACGCGAACACGATCAGCGCGGCAAGTTTTTGCTAAGGGATTTGCTGGCCAGCCGGTCCCTGTGCTCCCTGTGCTCCCTGTGCTCCCTGTGCTCCCTGTGCTCCCTGTGCTCCCTGTGCCCACCTCGCCAGTCTCTCGAGGGGAACGCTGTCGGCCTCTTCGGCCGGTTGGGAGAGAAAGAACTCGGCGTAGTAACGATCGGTCGTGAGCTCCGTTTCGGGGTCGAGTTCGAGTTGCTGGATGGCCTCGGATGCTGCTTCGCGCTCCTCGATGCTGGCGAAGCGGCGCTGCGCAAACAGCGCGCCCTCGAGCTTTCGGGTGACGTACCCGGCGTCGGACAGCACTTCGGCGATGGGTTCGTAGCGAAACATGCGCAGCACGAAGTTGGCGAACCAGGGCCGAGGGCGATCGTTCAATCTCGACAACAACTGACGGAATGTGCGGTCGGTGACGTAGCCGACACAGCCCGTCGAGGTGACGAGATCGCAGCCTTTGATTTTCTCGGCGTCTCCGTTGCCCAGCGGCGAGGTTTCGAGATTGGCGGCGACGCCATCGTCGAGCAGGCCCGTGGCAATGCCGTAGTCGACGGCGCGGTCGGCCTCGTCCAGGCCGATGACGTTCAGTTCCTGGTCCCCGTCCTGGCGGCCGAAATAGTGCCGGTCCTGCTGCACGGCCTCGTCGAAGGGGCGTTCCTCGCCGCGGTCGTAATAGTCGTAAAGCCCCTCCATGGTGAAATCGTATTTGAGCATGGCGGCGTTGACACCGTATGAGCAGCCGAGATCGAGAACCTTTAGGCCACCGTCGCCGCCACCGTTGCGCCTTGCCCTGAGATCGCCGAGCAGCCCCCTGAAGATCGGTTTGGCGACCTCGGGTATGGCGTAATCGACCCGCTTCAGGGTCTGGAAATAGGTGCGGGCATCGGGCCGATTGTAGATCCCGGCGAAATCCTGTTTGCCCTCGTTGGTCGACGCGTAGCTCTCTAGACTTGGCATATTACTGTCCTCGCATTTTTTTCAAACCACCCGCGCGGCGGTATAAAGGTCGTGGGCGCGGCGGCGCCTGGCACCGGTTTGGCTAGCGATATTCATTTGCTCCGCGCGGCCGGAGAGTCGGCCCGCGGGTCAGGCTGTTACCAGCTGGTCCGCCTCTCGCGGTAGGCCTTGACGGCCTCCAACATGGCTGCCGGCGAAGGCTCGCCGGTCGTGGGCCGCGGCACTGGCGGGCCGCTTCGCAGCCAGATCTGCGCGCTGCCGAAACCGGGGTGTAGCACCCGGGCCAGGCGCTTGATCTGAAAGGGGCCGGGCTGATCCGTGCCGTGCTCCCAGTCGGCCACCACCTGGGTGGGAACGCCGAGACGACGGGCCAACTGTGCCTTGGAAAGCTCGGCCGTGCGCCGCGCCCGGGCAATGCGATAGCGCAACATGGGTATCACGCCTCGCCCCCCACCGCGCCGTTTTTCCGCCTTGATCATCTTGTTTCTCAGTCTTCCAGGTCGTTGGAAGTAGGCCCCACAGGGCCCCCCAACCAGGAGCCCCATTGTGGCCCGCTGATGGGCGAAAAGCAATCATAAATTCAATCGATCGATCGGAAATTTCGATTTAAGGTCTCCACTCGATCACCATCCCAAGGGATATCAGTTGAAAACCTGACGTTTCGTGGATTTCCTCATGAATCTCGAAAATAACCAATAATGATCTTGAAGCCATATGGTCTGAACTGCATAATTAGTAATGGTGTGGGACGTTGAAATCGCCGAAGCGTTTGTGCCGGAGATCCTGGATCTGTCCCGAGCGGTCCGCGTCGAAATCGCTTCTTTGGCGGGATTGCTGAAGGTGTTTGGTCCGCAACTGGCCCGGCCTCATGCCGATGGGCGGTTCGCCGACCATTTGGAGAACTCCGGTAGCAAAGGGGGCCGATAATGGCGAAATCGTTGGAGCAGGTGCTGGAATCGTTACCGCCGGACGAGCGCGAGGCCATCGCGGCACGCAGTGGGGTATTGCTGACCAAGGAGTCGACGCTACGCGATTTGCGCAAGGCGCTCGATCAGACTCAGGTCAGTGTGGCGCAGAAGCTGCGCATCGGTCAGGACAGCGTGTCTCGCCTGGAGAGCCGCAGCGACCTGCTGCTCTCGACGCTGCGCGGCTACATCGAGGCCATGGGTGGCAGTCTGGAACTAACGGCACGCTTTCCTGATCGCCCGCCGGTGCGGCTCGCGGGTTTGGGCGATCTCGAGGAGCGGAAGAAACAGCGTCGCTGACGCGAGCGCCTCCCCCGGCGTGGACCTGGGGGCGGGAATCTGCTACGCCTGTGCGGCTCAAACCAGTCGCTCTGGTGTTCGGTCGGAAAACTTTTGTCTTTCAATAGGTTAACGGTCCCGTGGCCTTCGCGCTCTACAACACGCAAACGCGCCGAAAGGCGCTTTTCGAGCCCCTTCAGGCCGACCGTGTGGGCATGTATGTCTGCGGGCCGACGGTCTATGACTGGGCCCACATCGGCAACGCCCGGCCGGTGGTGGTGTTCGACGTGCTTTACCGTTTGCTCAAGCGGGAATACGCCGAAGTCAAATACGTGCGCAACATCACCGACGTCGACGACAAGATCATGGCCGCCGCCGAGACCTCAGGCGAGGCCATCGAGGCCATTACGGCGCGCACCAGTCAGGCCTACCACGACGACATGGCGGCCCTGGGTGCACTCGAGCCCGACGTCGAGCCCCGCGCCACCGGCCATATCGCCGAGATGATCGAAACCATCGCGGCGCTGATCGAACGCGGCCATGCCTATGAGGCCGAGGGGCACGTGCTGTTCGACGTTGCTTCGCACCCGCCCTATGGCGAGCTCTCGGGCCGCAATCGCGACGAGATGATCGCCGGCGCCCGGGTCGAGGTGGCGCCTTACAAAAAAGACCCGGCCGATTTCGTGCTGTGGAAGCCCTCGGCCGACGAGCAGCCGGGCTGGGACAGTCCCTGGGGGCGGGGCCGGCCGGGCTGGCACATCGAGTGCTCGGCCATGAGCCGCAAGCACCTGGGCCAGCCCTTCGACATCCATGGCGGCGGCCGGGACCTGACGTTCCCCCACCACGAGAACGAGCTGGCCCAAAGCGTCTGCGCCCATGAGGCCGAGTTCGTGCGCTTTTGGGTGCACAACGGCTTTCTCACCGTCGAGGGCGAGAAGATGTCAAAGTCGCTGGGCAACATCCTCACGGTGCGCCAGCTGCTGGGCGAGTTTCCCGGCGAGGCCTTGCGTTTGACCCTGCTCACGGCCCACTACCGTCAGCCGCTTGACTTCAGCCGTGATGGCGTGCGCCAGGCCAAACAGACGCTGGACCGCTGGTACCGTGTGGCCGACATCACCACGGCCGCGGGCGAGCTGCCGGCGGGCCTGTTGGCGGCGCTTGATGATGACCTCAACACGCCCCAGGCCATCGCCGAGATGCATGCCCTGGCGGCGGCCGGCGATGGCGCCGGACTGCGCGCTGCGGCCGATTTGATGGGGTTTTTGGGCCAGCCCGCCGGGGTCTGGTTCCAGGGAACCAGCGACGGCGACGGCGCCCGCATCAAGGATCTGATCGGCCGCCGCGCGGCGGCTCGCGAGGCCCGCGACTTCGCCGAGGCCGACCGCTTGCGCGACGAGCTGGCGGCGGAGGGAATCGTGTTGGAAGACAAGCCGAACGGCGAAACCGAGTGGAGACGGCAATGACAGCTCGAGAACGCCTCTACCTCTTCGACACCACGCTCCGGGACGGCAACCAGACCCAGGGCGTCGACTTTTCCGTCGAGGACAAGCGCCTCATCGCCGAGGCCCTGGATGGGCTGGGGCTGGATTACGTCGAGGGTGGCTGGCCCGGTGCCAACCCCACGGATACCGCCTTCTTCGGCGATCCGCCGAAGCTCGCCCGGGCCAGCTTCACGGCCTTCGGCATGACGCGCAGGCCGGGCCGCTCGGCCCAGAACGACCCCGGCCTGATGGACGTGCTCAATGCGGGTACGCCGGCCGTTTGCCTGGTGGGCAAGACCTGGGACTACCATGTCGAGGTGGCGCTGGGCATCGAGCAAGCCGAAGCCATCAACCTGATCGCCGATTCGATCGCGCTGACGGCCCAACGCGCCGAGGCCTTGTTTGACGCCGAGCACTTTTTCGACGGCTACAAGGCCAATCCCGAATTCACCCTCAAGTGCGTCGAGGCGGCCTATGAGGCCGGCGCCCGCTGGGTGGTGCTGTGTGACACCAACGGCGGCACGCTGCCGTCCGAGGTCGAGGCCATCGTCGCCGAGGTGGCCAAGCGCATCCCCGGCGAGCGCCTGGCCATGCACGCCCAGAACGACACCGAAAACGCCGTGGCCAATTCGTTGGCCGCGCTCAAGGCCGGGGTGCGCCAGATCCAGGGCACGCTCAACGGCTTGGGCGAGCGCTGCGGCAACGCCAACCTGGTCTCACTGATCCCCAGCCTGCTGCTCAAGCCGGAGCTCGCCGAGCGCTTCGAAACCGGCATCGTCAGCGATGGCCTCAAGAACCTCACCCACGTCTCGCGGCTTTTGGATGAGCGTCTCAACCGGGCGCCGGCCGCCAATGCGCCCTACGTTGGCTCATCGGCCTTTGCCCACAAGGGCGGGCTGCACGGCTCGGCCGTGCTCAAGGATCCCCGCACCTACGAGCACGTGCCGCCCGAGGCGGTGGGCAACCGCCGCCACGTGCTGGTTTCGGACCAGGCCGGGCGGGCCAACGTGATCCTGCGGCTGCAGGAATTTGGCCTCGAGGTCGAGCCCTCGGACCCGCGCATCGGCGAGCTTGTGAACCAGGTCAAGGAGCGCGAATTTCAGGGCTATGCCTACGACGACGCCGAGACCAGCTTCGAATTGATGGCGCTGCGGGCGCTGGGCAAACTGCCGCAGTATTTCGTGGTCGAGAGCTTCCGCGTGCTGGTCGAGCGGCGCTACAACGCGCGTGGCGAGCTGATCACGGTCTCCGAGGCCACGGTCAAGGTCAACGTCGACGGCGAGCGCCATCTCAGCATGGGCGAGGGCAACGGCCCGGTGAACGCGCTTGACTACGCGCTCAGGAAGGACCTGGGCAAGTATTCCGACTACATCGAGGATTTGGTGCTGGTCGACTACAAGGTGCGGATCCTGACCTCGGGCACCGAGGCGGTGACCCGGGTGATGATCGAATCGGCAGATGCCGCAGGCCGGCGCTGGTCCACCGTCGGCGTCTCGCCCAACATCGTCGATGCCTCGTTCCAGGCCCTCAACGATTCCATCGTCTACAAGCTCTACCGCGACGGCGCCCCGGCCGGCGACCCCGGCGACTCGGGCGCCGCCCGGTAATTTTTGCCATGGCCGGCACCGACCGCAGCCGCGAGGCCAGGCTGGGCGGGCCCGCCATCGTGCTGGTCGAGCCGCAGCTCGGTGAGAACATCGGCACCGCGGCCCGGGCCATGCTGAATTTTGGCCTCACGGATTTGCGCCTGGTGCGGCCGCGCGACGACTGGCCCAACGATCACGCCGTGAAGGCCGCTTCGGGCGCGACGCCAGTGCTTGAAGGGGCAAGGGTGTTTGCCTCGACGGCCGAGGCCATTGCCGATCTGCACCACGTTTTTGCCACCACGGCCCGACCCCGCGACATGCTCAAGGCGACGCTGACGCCGGCCCAGCTCGCGGCCACCATTGGCGATCTCGAGCCGGGCCGTGCCGGCGTGCTCTTCGGGCCCGAACGCGCCGGCCTCGACAACGACGACGTGGCCCTGGCCGAGGCCCTGGTGGAGGTGCCGGTCAACCCGGCCTTTGCTTCGCTCAACCTGGCCCAGGCGGTGTTGCTGGTGGCCTACGAATGCGCCCGGGCGGGCCGGGCCGAGGCCGCACCCGCGGTGCCGCCGGGCCGCACGCGGCCGGCCAATCGCGAGGAATTGATCGGCTTCTTCGAGCACCTGGAAGGCGAGCTCGATGCCAGCGGTTTCCTATACCCTAAGGAAAAACGCCCGACCATGGTGCGCAACATCCGCAACCTCTTTCAGCGCGCCGAGCTGATGGAGCAGGAAGTGCGCACCTTACGCGGTATCGTCGCGGCGCTGGCCGGCCGGCGCCGGCGCTCGGACAATTGACAAGCGCCCGGCGTTGGGCTACACCCGCGCCCGGTAGGCGGCCCCTAGACAACCCTGGGGTCGCCTTGATTTGTTGTCCCGGCAACGGCCCCGAAATACGCGAGCAAACGAGCCTCATGAGCAAACGCCAGAAGTCCAAGTACAAGATCGACCGCCGCATGGGCGAGAACCTCTGGGGCCGGCCCAAAAGCCCGGTCAACGTGCGCGCCTACGGCCCCGGCCAGCACGGCCAGGCGCGGCGGCGCAAGCTCTCGGATTTCGGCATCCACTTGCGCGCCAAACAGAAGCTCAAGGGCTATTACGGCAACATCACCGAACGCCAGTTCCGTAATTTGTATGCCCGGGCTTCGCGGCTGCGCGGCGACACCTCGGAAAACCTCATCGGCCTCCTGGAATGCCGGCTCGACGCCGTGGTCTACCGCATGAAGTTCGTGCCCACCGTCTTTGCCGCCCGCCAGTTCGTCAACCACGGCCACGTCCTGGTCAACGGCCGCCGCGTCAATATCCCGAGCTACCGGGTCAAGGAAGGCGACGCCATCGAGGTACGCGACAAATCGAAGCAGATGGCCCTGGTCATGGAAGCCATGGATTCGCCCGAACGCGATCTCCCCGACTACATCGAGGTCGACCACAAGAAGGTCAAGGGCACGTTTTTGCGCATCCCCCGCTTCGAGGAAGTGCCCTA
>PVBE010748207.1_pt1 | contig 16036 bp, 14 predicted proteins | sample 1631181 | NCBI WGS metagenome assembly PVBE01 (sample SAMN08397723, study PRJNA350692) | Marine metagenome, whole genome shotgun sequencing project. | isolation source: water | place: Pacific Ocean | collected 2012-04
CAATTTCGGTTGTCCGGTTCGGCAGGTTACCGAGCGTAACAAGAGTGGCTCTTACCTATTGAGTCAGCCCGAGCAGATGCGGAAGATCATCGAGGAAGTCGTCCAGGCTTGCCATCCCACGCCAGTCACAGCCAAGATTCGGCTGGGATGTACACGCGACCATATTAATGCCATCGAGGTGGCACGCGTTGTGGAAGAATCCGGCGCGGCAGCCTTGACGGTTCACGGCCGTACGGCCCAGGACATGTTTCGCGGTAATGCAGACTGGGAACGGATTTCCGCGATCAAGCCGTACCTGAAAAAGATTCCCTTGATTGGTAATGGGGACCTGGATTCCGCCGAGAAGGTTGTGGATGTCTTTCGTCGCTATGACGTGGATGGAGTGATGATTGCCCGGGCCTGCCTGGGGCGTCCCTGGTTGTTTCAGCAAGCGGCTGCCGCACTGCGTGGTGAGCCAATTCCTCCCGATCCGTCGCTGGCAGAGCAGCGTGACTGCATGTTGCGGCATTATGAGAAAGTATGCGCTCGCTTTGGTGAGCAAAAAGGAACGCTGTTGATGCGCAAGTATGCCTGTTGCTATGCCCAGGGTAAGTACGGGGCGCGACATTTCCGCACGCATGTGGCGCGGGTCAGTACGCGGGACGAGTTCCTGGCGGTCGTGACCGAGCATTTTCCCCAGGACCAGTCACCGGCCGCGCCGCGCGCTTGACCAGGTCATGGCAGGGTCTTAATTGGTTCGCGAGATTTCACCTGACTTGAGCCTGGCCACGTAGTCCTTCGCTCGCTTGCGCAGAGATCCTGAAAGCAGGATCAACCCAATGATATTTGGAAAGGCCATGCTAAAGAGCATCATGTCAGAGAAATCGATGACGGTTTTAAGCGAGACAATCGGGCCCAGCATAACGAAGAGGACAAATAACACGCGATAGGGGCGAATTCCTTTCTCTCCCAGCAGGAACTCTGCTGATCGTTCGCCGTAATAGCTCCAGGAGATCATGGTCGAGTAGGCAAAGACGCAGACCGCGATGCAAAGAAGGTAAGGTACCCAACTGCCGAGCGTGGCAAAAGCAGCCGCAGTCAGGGCAACATCCTTTTCCTTGGCCAGGGCTTCAATAAACGGCTTGCCCGTGTTGATGTCGATGTGAGATTCCGTGATCAAGATGGTCAGGGCAGTCATGGTGCACACGATGATCGTGTCGATGAAGGGGCCAATCATGGCGACGATCCCTTCACGAATCGGTTCTTCCGTACGGGCAGCCGCGTGGGCAATTGCTGCTGAACCCAGGCCGGCCTCGTTGGAGAAAGCAGCTCGGCGAGCGCCCATCAGGAGTACCCCGATCATGCCGCCACTGAACATGGCATCCGGTTGGAAAGCGCTCACGAAGATACTGGTGATCATCGCTGGAACTGCCGAGGCGTTGGTCAGGATGATAATGAAGCAGCAGGTGCAGTAAAATACGCACATCAACGGCACCAGCTTGCTGGTGACCTCGCCGATACGTTTGATCCCGCCAATGATCACGACACCCACCAGGGCAGCCATGATGACGCCGACGATCCAGGCGTAAGCCTGGGGGATGTTAAATGAACCGGAGAGGATCTTGAAGGTCTGGTTCCCCTGGAACATGTTGCCACCACCGAAGGATGCTCCGATGGTAAAGATGGCAAAAGCGACACCGAAGATTTTTCCCAGCCAGGCGATGCTTGGATAGTGCTCCTTGATCCCTTCATCCAGGTACACCATGGGGCCACCCAGTACCGTTCCATCAGGTTTGACGCGTCGATAGAGTTGGGCAAACGAGCAACTGGTGAACTTGGCGCTCATGCCGAAAAATGCAATGCACCACATCCAGAAAACAGCTCCGGGGCCACCCAGTGCAATCGCGATGGCCACGCCACCGATGTTGCCCAGGCCAACCGTTGCAGAAAGAGCCGAGGTGAGTGCCTGGAAGTGAGTGATCTCTCCCTCGTCTTCCGGTTTGTCATACTTTCCCCGCAGGACGTTAATGGAGTGCGTGAATAAACGGACATTGATAAATCCGAAACGGAACGTGAAAAAGATTCCCCCAAAAATAAGGACCAGCAGGACCAATGCGGCGGTGTGATCGCCGATCAGCAGGGGGACCTCGTAAAAAAGAATGCCGCCCATGAATCCAACGATGGTTTCCAGGACGCTATTGATCTTTTCCTGGGCCGTCTTGTTCGTCTCGTCAGCGGATTTTTTGGATTCGGCCGGTGCGGGCTCGTCTGTTGTGCTGGCTGGTGTGTCATCCGCCGGCTGCTGATCCGTCGGCTGTGCAAGCGCTGGATTGAGTGGAGCCGGTTGTGCGGTAGTTGGGGCGGGGGAAATCAGCTGAGCGGTGACCGGGTTTGCTGAGGCAGCAAGTAGCAGGATCAGCAGCAGTGACAGTGTTAATTTGACTCGGGAGAAAGTGCCGGACATAGGACGGATCCTTTTCACTAGGAAGAATGCTCCAATTGCAGCCAACTTTTAGTGGATAACTGTTGACAAGTCAATACTTTACGGGGTTTACCAGGGGACATGGTGATTTTCCGCAAGTATAGTTGTGGAAAAGGGGGTAATTCCTTATATTCACAAGAGTTGCAGGTTATCGCAAGGGTTGGTAGCGTGCGGTTTTACAAGAGAGGATACGGAAGTAGTGAGTGTGGACCTCGTACCATCCGACGTGAGTATCCTGGATTTGCTGCGTAAACAGCAGGAAATGACTGTGGTGCAATTGTCGGCCGCCATGGAAGTCACGGCGACAGCCGTTCGGCAACGTTTGGGACGCTTGTTGCAGCAGGGCTATATCACACGTACCGCAATCAAGTCCGGGCGTGGCCGTCCCAGTCATCGGTACACGCTGACACCCAAGGGGCAACGCAAGACAGGGGCGAATTTTGCCGACCTGGCCATTGCTCTTTGGCAGGAAATTCGCAGTATCGAGGATGTGGAAATACGTCGTGGGTTGCTACAACGGATTTCCAAGCGAATGGCAGTCATGTATGGTGATGAGATCCAGGGCGAAACGGTCGTGCAGCGAATGGATCAGTTTGGTGATTTACTGACCGATCGTGAGTTGCCTTTTAGCGTCAGTGAAGAGGGTGGCCTGCCGGTATTAACGATGCTGGCCTGTCCTTATCCAGGATTGGCAGAGCAGGATCGGTCGATCTGTAGCATGGAACGGATACTCTTATCGGACGTTCTTGGCGGATCGGTGGCCTTGACGGAGTGTCGTCTGGATGGAGACCGCTGTTGTACGTTTGAGGTGTCGGAAAAATAAGTGTGTAGCGACGACAAGTTGTTGCTTTTGATCGAGTTTATTAACGGACATGCGAGGCGATAGGATCAGCAATGAGACAACCATGGATTGAAGGACGGATTGAAGAAAACGTTGTCACGACAACAGTTGAACAGGCGATCAACTGGGCCCGGCAATCGAGCATCTGGCCCATGACGTTCGGCTTGGCCTGTTGTGCAATTGAAATGATGGCGGCTGGAGCCAGTCGGTATGACATGGATCGATTTGGTGCAGGGGCCTTCCGAGCCACACCTCGCCAGTCGGATCTGATGATCGTGGCTGGTACCGTTACGTACAAGATGGCAAGTCGCGTTCGGCGTTTATATAACATGATGCCTGATCCGAAATTCGTGATTGCCATGGGAGCCTGCACGGTTGGCGGTGGCCCGTACTTCAAGTGGGGTTACCATGTAGTCAAGGGTGTGGACCTGGTCGTTCCGGTAGACGTCTACGTGCCGGGTTGCCCGCCACGTCCCGAGGCTCTCTTGGAAGGATTAATGCGAATCCAGGACAAGATCAAGGGGCACCGCATTGCCAAGCGTTCCTCGGAGTCCGGTGGATTCCTGGCAAGAGGCGTCAAGGTCGACGATGAGTTGCCGGTGCCGCATCACAGTGGATACGTGGACGCTCCGGCGGACCAGGATCCACTCGAGAGTCACCAGAAAATCACCGGTTGATATTCCACCAACGAGATACCTGCCTTTGGGAAAAGCCTGTTAGCAACCAGTGTTGCTGAAGTAAGGCGGCCTAACCACGACAATCTAACGAGAGCACCATCTAATCGGTGCCCTATGAACACTCAGCCATGAATGAATTAAACATTACGGACCTGCATGTGCAGGTTGAAGATAAGCCGATCCTCCGGGGTGTTAACCTTGCCCTTAAGCAGGGCCAGACGCACGCCTTGATGGGGCCCAATGGATCCGGCAAGAGCACGCTGGGCCTGGCGATCATGGGGCATCCCAAGTACGAGGTGACTTCCGGGGCGATTGAGATCAATGGTCAGAACGTGCTCGAGATGAGCCCGGATGAAAGAGCCCGAGCTGGCATTTTTATGGCCTTTCAGCGCCCCGTTGCGATCCCGGGAGTCAAGATGGCTGATTTCCTGCGTCATGCCACGACCAACGTGCGACAACCGGATCGCAAAGAAGGTGAAGACCTGATGGCCATGAAGGACTTTCGCAAGGAACTGCGAAGCAAGATGGAACAACTGGAGATGGAGACCGAGTTTGCACGCCGATATGTCAACGATGGTTTTTCCGGCGGTGAGATGAAACGAGCTGAAATACTTCAGCTTGCGATGCTGCAACCCAAGTTTGCAATCCTGGATGAGACTGATAGTGGCCTGGATGCGGATGCGGTTCGCCTGGCCAGTCGTAGTATTGCGGATATCGGCGGCGAAGAAATGGGGTTGCTGATTATTACGCATCACGACAAGTTGCTGGTTCACAATCCCCCTGAATTTACCCACGTTATGCTCGGGGGGCGGATCGTGGAAACGGGAACTGCCGAACTGGCCGAGGAACTTCATTCGAAGGGCTATGAACGCATTCGGGCAGCCTACCCGGATGCTGAGGCTGAGAACCAGGCAATGGTAGAGCAGGAAGAGGGACAGGAAGTGTAAATGGATCCTGTGAGGCACTTGTTTCATAAGGCAATTTCCTTTTTGCAGAGAAATCATCATGGCAACTGAACTGACACCCAATACGCCACAGGAAGAAATCGGTGATGTCCAGAAATATGACTTCCGAACTGAATCGGAAGCCGTTTTTAAGGCCCAGAAAGGGCTAAGTGCCGAGGTGGTTAACCAGATCTCGGATATCAAGGAAGAGCCGGATTGGATGCGGCAGTTTCGACTGAGATCTCTCGAGATCTTTCACTCCAAGCCGATGCCGGACTGGGGTGGGGAAATCAGCCTGGATTTCGATGATATCTATTACTACCTGAAGCCAACCAACAAGCAGGGCCGCAGTTGGGATGATGTTCCCGAGGAGATCAAGGATACCTTCGAGAAACTGGGGATCCCGGAAGCCGAGAGAAAATACCTGGCCGGCGTCAAGGCGCAGTTTGAGAGCGAGGTGGTTTACGGGTCGTTGAAGGAAGAACTGGGTGACCAGGGCGTGATCTTCACCGATACGGATACGGCGATCAAGGAACACCCGGAACTGGTGGAAGAATATTTCGCCAAGATCATCCCGCCGGAAGACAACAAGTTTGCTGCTCTTAATTCAGCGGTCTGGTCAGGAGGCTCGTTCATCTATGTGCCACCAGGCGTCAAGATCGAGTATCCGCTGCAGGCTTATTTTCGTATCAATGCCGAGAACATGGGCCAGTTTGAGCGGACCTTGATTATCGTGGACGAGGGAGCAGAAGTTCATTACGTGGAAGGTTGCACGGCTCCCATGTATTCCAGTGAAAGCCTGCACTCGGCCGTGGTGGAAATCGTTTGCCAGAAAAACTCGCGTTGCCGTTACACGACGATTCAGAACTGGGCCAACAATATCTATAACCTGGTGACCAAGCGTGCCATGGCCTACCAGGATGCAACCATGGAATGGATTGATGGAAACCTGGGTAGCCAGCTCACCATGAAATACCCAGCCGTCTACATGATGGAACCGGGAGCCCGTGGCGAAATCCTTTCCATTGCCTTTGCAAGCCAGGGGCAGCACCAGGATGCGGGAGCCAAGCTGGTACATGCCGCCCCCAATACCACGGGGCAGATTATATCCAAGTCGATTTCTCGCGATGGTGGCCGCAGTAGTTACCGTGGACTCGTTCGCGTGGAAAAAGGAGCCCACGACGCTCGCTGTAACGTGGTTTGTGACGCCCTGATCCTGGATCAAGAGAGTCGCAGTGATACGTATCCTTATATCGAAATCAATGAACAGGATGTATCGGTAGGTCACGAAGCGAGTGTTTCGCGAATTGGTGAGGAACAATTGTTCTACCTGACCAGTCGCGGTTTGACCGAGGCAGAAGCGAGCACAATGATCGTGAATGGTTTTATCGAGCCACTGGTCAAAGAGTTGCCGATGGAATATGCCGTTGAGATGAACCGTTTGATCCAATTACAGATGGAGGGCTCTGTCGGCTGATTTCCGGTCCTTGTGACCGAATAGCAGACGCGGGGAGGCGTAGTGAACTTGGATACGACGGTGACGACGGAACTGAACCAGGCAGCTTTTGATGCCTTTCTTGAAATGCGCGAGGATCCGGAGTGGCTGCAGCAACAGCGACGGGAAGCCTGGGACGCGTTTTCTCAAATGCAATGGCCGGCTCGCAATAGCGAGGAATGGAGCCGGACTGATATTCGCCTGTTGAATGTCGAGCAGTACCCACTGCTGACGGCTTCGCCCGCATCGCCACTCGTTGCCCAACCCCAGTTGAACCAGGGGGTGGATTTGGCAGGACAGTCGATTTGCCGAGATGGTCATAGCGAGCGGGTGGATTTCCAGCAAAAGTGGGCTGAGCGAGGGGTCATTTTTGGATCCCTGGATCAACTGGCGACGGAACATGAAGCACTTGTTAAAGAGCACCTGATGACGCGGGCCATGAACCGCCAGTACGACCGTTTCGCTGCCTTGCATGCCGCCTGCTGGACCGGTGGACATTTCCTGTACGTGCCCCGTGGCGTGGTGGTCGATGAACCGTTTCACTTGGTTTCGGCCCTTTCAGATGGGCAGGCTGACCTGGGACACACCCTTTGCATTCTTGAGGAGGGAGCCGAGGCCACGGTCCTGACTGAAACGCTCAGTGAAGAGGCGGACAATAACGGATTTCATTGTGGGGCCGTGGAATTATTGGTGGCGCCCAACGCGCACCTGAGATATGTCAACCTGCAGAACTGGGGATCCCGGGTCTGGCATCTTGCTCATCATAATGCGATCGTTGAAAAGGATGCGTCCTTGCAATGGACCGTGGCGGCGATGGGAAGTCGCCTGGCAAAAGTCAATCAGCATGTCGCGTTGACCGGTAAAGGAGCTGATGCACAGGTGAACGGGGTGATGTTCACGGAAGAGCGGCAGCACATGTGTTACCATACGCTGCAGCATCATGTGGCTGCGCATGGCCATAGCGATTTTCTCTACAAGGCTGCGTTACAGGATCGCTCTCGAACAGTGTGGCGTGGCATGATCAAGGTGGATGCGCAGGCACAGCAAACCGATGGATACCAACGGAATGATAACCTGTTGCTCAACGATGGCGCCCGGGCAGACTCAATACCAGGCCTGGAAATAGAAGCGGATGACGTGCGATGTACGCATGGATCCACGACAGGACGAGTTGACGAGGAATTGTTGTTCTATGCCCAGTGTCGAGGCTTTACGCGTACCGAAGCCATGCGTGTTATTGTGACCGGGTTTTTTCAGCAGATTTTTGATCGTGTTACGATCGAAAGCGTGCGTAATGCCCTCGGGGAAGCGATTGCCCAGAGGGTACGAGATTACGCCTAGAACGACGTTGCAGGCCCGGAATCACGAATCACCCAGATACGGAACCCTTAAACATGCCTGATTTCGTCAAGGTTGCGCAAGTCGGAGACCTGCCAGATCCAGGGAAAAGGATCCTCCCCGTGACTGATCGATTGGTGGTCTTGTTCTGCCTGGACCAGCAATATTACTGCATGGATGACGTTTGTACCCATGACGGGGGAACACTGGGAGATGGGGAATTAGCCGGCTGCCAGATCATGTGCCCGCGACATGGAGCTAAATTTGATATTCGAACCGGCGAAGCGTTGACCATGCCGGCTACAGAGAATAACTTGACACACGAAGTGAAGGTCGAGGGCACCGATATCCTGGTGCGATTATGTGAAGATTAAATCCGGTGAGCTTCGGTAACCCGGGGTAATCAGTAATTGTCCTTTTGTCGACAGGATCATGATATGGCAGTCAGTGAAGATGCAGTACTGGAAGCACTGAAAAACGTGATTGACCCCGAACTGTTCGTGAATATCGTGGACCTGGGATTGATCTACGAGGTTAACCTTGCGGACGGAGAAGGTGAGGATATCGATGTCCAGATTGACATGACCCTCACCAGCCCGATGTGTCCAGCCGGCCCCCAGCTCGTGGCCAACAGTAAGCAGGCAGTTGGCAAGCTCGAAGAAGTCGGAGAGGTCGAGGTCAAGGTTGTGATGGATCCTCCCTGGACTCCTGATAAAATGACCGATGATGCGCGGGATCAGCTTGGTATTTTCTGATTAAGCACGGGCCGCTGCCAGCAAGGACGAGTCATCATGGAGGTCCTGGTCTACGAGTTTTTTTCCGCCGGCGGATCCTCGCAATGGCAGGAAACGGTAGAAACCGCATCCCTGCTCAGGGAAGGTGCAGCCATGGTCTCAGCCGTGGCTGATGACCTGGTTCGCCTGGAAAATGTAAATCCGGTCGTCATCCAGGATCGACGATTATCTGGGGGCATGAGGCAGCAGGCTGGCGATGTCGTGTGGGTGGCTGATAGCCAATCAGAACAACGTGAGTTCGATCGCCTGGTCACCCAGGCTGACTGGACCATCCTGGTTGCGCCTGAATGGGACGATATCTTGTTGCAGCGGGCAAGACGATGCCTGCAACGAGGGGGGCGATTGCTGGGGCCTGGACCGGAATTAATTCAACTGGCCGCAGACAAGGGGGCCCTCGCTCACTACCTTCAGCAACATGATCTGCCGGTTCCGAGCGGTCACGCGTTGCAACACGGTGATCCGTTGCCCGACAGTTTCGATTACCCGGCGGTTCTTAAACCGCGGTTTGGAGCAGGGTCCGCTGGCATCCGCTGGGTCAATGATCCAACGGATCAGGTAGCGTGGGATGCGAGTTTCGACGAGTATCGAATGGAATCGTATTGTCCTGGAGTACCGATCAGCGTGGCGGTCCTGATGGGACCAGCCGGAAACATTGTATTGCCGCCGTGTTACCAGTCCCTGTCCCAGGATCACACGTTCCTGTACCTGGGAGGGCAAGTGCCTATCAACGACGAACTGGTGGAGCGGGCCCAACGATTGGCTCATCGTGTGGCGGCGGTTCTCCCCGGAGGAGTTGGCTACGTTGGCCTGGACATGGTCCTGGGAGAAGATGCGCAGCAGGATGTCCTTATCGAAGTGAATCCTCGCCTGACAACTTCGTACGTGGGGCTCAGTGCTCTGGTGAATGGCAACCTGGCGGAAGGTATATTGCGAGTAGCCGAGGGGTTGGCCTGGCCAGTGAGCTTTAGAAGTGATCCGGTTCGCTTTGATGCATCAGGAAGAATCATGGCTGCTGCAATGGATTGCACTTGCCCAGAATCCCCATGAGGAGCAGTTGGCAATGGTAAAAAAATGCCTGGGAATTGACATCGGTGGTGCCAATATCAAGGTAGCCGACACGCTGAACTACGCGCGAAGTTGGCCCTTCGCGATGTGGAACTGCGCAGCAGAGTTGCCTGGTTTCCTTGAAAAGGTATTACGCGAGGCACCACCAGGTGAGAACCTGGCGGTCACCATGACCGGAGAGTTGGCGGACTGCTTCAGCAGCAAGGCGGAGGGTGTGAATGTTATCCTCGATGCCGTGGACCAGGCGGCCAAGATGAAAACAGTTCGCGTCTACCAGGTCAGTGGTCAGTGGGCGACCGTGGAAGAGGCAAGGTCTGACGCCTGGTCGGTGGCCGCAGCAAACTGGCATGCCATGGCCCGTTTCGTGGCTCGGGCCGCCGGCGGACCTGACATGTTACTGGTCGATGTCGGGTCGACCACGACGGACCTGGTCCCAATCATCCAGGGGATGCCATGTACCCAGGGCCAGGATGATGTTGCCAGGTTGCAGGCCGGTGAACTGGTCTATACGGGCGTCGAACGTACCCCGGTTTGTGCCCTGGTCGATAGAATTCCGTATCGTAACCAGGAATGTCGACTGGCCGCCGAGTTGTTTGCGACCACCTTGGATGTTTACCTGGTTCTGGGGAATTTGCCCGAGTCCGAGCAGGTGGAGCACACGGGCGATGGTCAGGTGCGGTCTCGATCGGCGGCTCGTACCCGCCTGGCTCGCATGATTTGTGCGGATCCAGAACAATTCAGCATGGCAGATGCCCGGCTGGCCGCCAAATGGATTGCTGCAGCCCAGGCAAGGTTGCTGGCTGATTGTCTTGATCAGGTCGTGTCTCGCTGGAATGGCCAGGTACAGCAGGTCGTGGTAAGTGGGCATGGTGACTTCCTGGCCCGGCATGCCCTGGCGGAGGCCAACTTACCATTTCCTGTCCGCTCTTTGACCGAGGAGATGGGGCGGGTTGTCTCCCGTAGTGGGCCAGCTCATGCCCTGGCTGTCCTGGCCACAGAGGAATGGGTGGTATGAAGACCTCATCGCTGCGTATCGTGAAAATAGGTGGTAGCTTGCTCGATTACGAGGATCTACCGAAGGCCTGGGAAAACTGGTTGGCTCAACAACCAGGATTGCCCACGGTAATCGTGGTTGGAGGAGGTTCCTTGGTAGAGCAGGTTCGCTCCTGGAATGAACGGTATCCACTGGAGGAAGAGACAGCCCACTGGATGTGTGTACGGGCAATGGCGATTACGGCGAGCCTTTTGCATCAGCGTTTGACGGGAACGTCACTGATTCACGAGTGGGTGGACCTGAAGCAACAGTTGGCTGAAGAGGGCCCGTTTACGCCGCGGATTTTTTCAGTAGAGTCTTTTCTCAGGTCAGTAGAACCTGGTCTGGCCGGAGCTCCCCTGCCCTGTAGCTGGGATGTAACCAGTGATTCCATTGCCGCTCGCATTGCGGAAGTCCTGGCGGCGCGGGAGTTGGTCTTGTGTAAATCGATCTCGCAGGACGCGGGTGCCAGCTGGCATGAACAGGCTAAGGCCGGCCATGTTGACGCTCACTTCCCGGTAATTGCGGAAGAGATTGCCTCGATTCGCTGGTTGAATCTGCGCACCACGAGCTTCATTTCCTGATGAAGTGAAGCAGCGGGTGTCTAGTTCCACCACCAGTGGGCCGGATTGGTCGGGTTTGCCTTGGTCCGATGGGTACCAATCTGGGGATCCATCTGGGTCTTGTTGAGGACAGCCCACGATTCGACCTGGACACCTCCGGAAGCCGTCACGACCCAGCCGCGGCGGGTCTTCAGGAAACTGCATTGAGGTGGCACGACCTTGGGCGTGTGCCAGGTTTCCAGTTCGAAGCGGCTGTTTTGACTGGTCAGGAGCGGGAGACTACAGCCTGCTCGGACGAGAAGCTGTTCTTTTTCCAGCAATGCGGCGATTACGCACATGTCCATGATGTTACGGAGTTCTCCGAAGACAATATCTTTCTTGGACAGGGCCAGGTAGTGATCCGTCATCTGGTTGGCCCATTTTTGAGCGTTTGGATCCTTGCTGCCATCAGTGCTTACACGACCGTTGGCATCTACGAATTCATCTTCGGTCATGGCCTTCACGCCAGGACCACGCAATTGCCAGGCCAGTGAATCTTTGCTGCGAACAAGAGGTTCGTAGTTGCAGGCCAGCCACCAGCGTGGATTCACGTTAGGTGAAATGTTTCGCGTGTTCTTTACCAGGTCAACGAAACTACTGATTTCCTTGACAGGTGACGGATCGAGCTTCATGGCCAGGCGTTTCATCTTGTAATCGGCAGCAACCATCACGCGGGCAAAGTGGCTGGTGGTGGGAACGCCAAGAATCTTGATTTGCTGATTGCCAAAAGCTTCTCGCATGGCAGGTTCCAGCGTGGCGAACTGGGGAGTACGACGCGATCGTCGTTGCTGGTTCAGCAAGGCTTGTAGTTGCTGATAGCCTTTTTCCGTGGGATCGATGGATACGGAAATGCCACCCTGGCGAGCCTGTTGGACGGCACGTAAGGCCGTCATGAAGTCGTCCAGTCGCAGGACAGGTTGTCCTGTCGTGATACCTACGATGTTAGCTTGATCGTCGATACGCCAACCTTCACCCGGACCAGCCAGTACGACATCATTCTGCTCGGGCATGACAAAAACATATTCGATACGTTGGAGACCAGCCATGAATCGTACTTCTTCCGGCAGGCGTCCCTGGTTGTTTTTCAAGGAGGCCTGGACGGCTTCTTCGAGACCACGCAGGGAGATCATACGCATGCCAGCCGGGACAACCATGCCTTCCGGTGCACCCTTGAGCTGTTTTCTGAATTCGGCAACGACCTCCGCTCGGTCATTAACCGTGGAAGGTTGTACTACTCCAGCAACATCGATGGAGATGCCACCGACCTGACGGTTCTGGTTGAACCCGAACTGGGCCTGGGCAATGGCTGGAGCCAAGACATAGCTGAGGGCTAGAAAAAGCAGCCCGATGCCAAGGTTCTGGATTCGTAAGTCTATAGTGCGACCATTGGTCATGATCTCGTGCTCCTTGTGCCGATTTACGACAAAATTGACGCGCCAGCCCGAACGGGGGCCACGGTTCAGCAGTGCCTTCATAGATATCTCTGTTCCTGAGGCGAAGACCATTCCTGCGGTTCGTTAGCAACGAACCCGGGTTCCGGTCTGTGCCCACACATGATTTTTCGGTAAATTGCCCGAAATAAACCACTAGTTCAAGGATACCTCGCAGTTTCATAGTTTGCAAGAAATATCCTTGGGACGGCGCGTATGTTACACCGATTGATCCTTTCGTTACAACCCTAACGAGGGGGAGCCGCCGAGGGTCGCTTGCAGGCCTGGCCTCAACATCGCTAAGGTGTATGTCCTAAGTACTTGTTTCATAGAACCAAGGGACACGGAAAGCGGGTTATGGAGTCGATTTAAGCGGAGATCGACTTCTTCCCTCCTGCCAGGCGAGGTTCGCTGGCGATGGGTGGGATCCCTGACCTACCAGGGGCCTGGCGAGTCGATTCCTTGACGGTGATTTTCCAAGGGAATGGTGCAGTAAAACAGATGTTAGCGTACTTGGTGATACGAGAAGGCACGAAATGGACTGACGTGATCCGTCTTGTTCCCGGGCGTTCGGTAACGGTGGGGCGTGCTTCGACGAATCAAATTGTCGTCAAGGATGAGCGTTGCAGTCGAAATCACGCGGAGATTTTTTTCACGGCCGGTGCCTGGACCATCCGAGACCTGGATAGTCGTAATGGTACGAAGCTGGACGAGGAGGTCGTTGAGCAGGATGCGAGTCTCGCTCCCGGCCAGGTGATTCGCATTGGTAAATGCCAGATGGCATTTGTTCACGATCTGTCTGCGGCTTTCCCGGAAGCGGTGGGTGACTCGCAGGCGGCCGCTGGTGCGCCGGGCCAAAGCGATTCCATGATCATTGATGACACGAGTGGCATTGGGGATTCTCACGTGCTGGAATCGGATGGTGCTCCCACCATCACGCACCGACGTGGCCAGACGAAATACCTGCGACAGCAAGACCAGGACGAGGAGCAGGAACAACAGGATGCTCCACGCGTGGGGCATGCGGCCTCTACGCTCTGCCGATTGGCCTTTCAGTTGGCCACGGAAAACGAACCGGGCACCATGGCCGATACGGCCCTGGACGGTTTGTTTGAAGGCTTGAGTATCGATGGCGGGGCCATACTGGTCGCCGCTCATGACCTGCCTCAGGCGCCAACGGCTGCTGACATGGAAGTGTTGGCATCGCGTGCACGCGGTAAACTTGCCTATCAGCGACTATCGGGTTTTGTAGCCAATACCGTGTTGCGTGATGGCGAGGCGGTACTCGCTCGCGACATTGGTGATGACAGCATGCTGGGAAATCGGGACAGCGAGGGAGTGATTCATTCGACGAGTGTGATCTGTGCCCCGGTGCGGTATGACAATGCCGTGGTTGGCCTGGTCCATCTTTACTGTACCGATGGTGGTCAGCCCCTGGATGCAGATGGGCTCGAGTTCACCCTGGCGGTTGCAGATAATATCGGCCAGGCTCTCAGGAACATGAATCGCGAGCAGGTTCTGACTGAAAACCTGCAGACGACCGCAAGTGAGGTTAAGCAGCTGCGCAGCCAGTTGCAGGCGACCAGCGAGATCGTTGGTTCCAGCTCCGCCATGGAAGCGGTTAAGGAGAAGATTATCCAGGTGGCACCGGAACGGACCACGATCCTGATTCGGGGAGAAAGTGGTGTGGGCAAGGAGGTCGTGGCCCGAGCGGTCCACTATGCCAGTCCACGTGCGAAAGGCCCATTCGTATGTCTTAATTGCGCCGCCCTCTCAGAAACGTTGCTTGAGAGTGAATTGTTTGGTCACGAGAAAGGGGCTTTTACCGGGGCCACTGAACGCAAGGTCGGTAAGTTTGAAGCAGCGGACGATGGTACGCTGATGCTGGATGAAATTGGTGAAATGAGCCAGTCGATCCAGGCGAAGTTTCTCCGTGTACTGGAAGGGCATGCGTTTGAACGGGTTGGTGGAAACCAGGCAATTACCGCTGATGTGCGGGTGATTGCCGCGACGAATCGAGACCTGGAACAAGCGGTTTCGGAAGGTACCTTCCGCCGGGATCTCTACTTCCGCTTGCACGTGTTGGAAATCCAGATTGCTCCTTTACGAAAACGACCTCAGGATGTCCTGGAGTTGGCAGAGTTTTTCCTGGGACAGTTTAACCGGGATACCGGGCGACGGATCGAAGGCTTTACCGAGGCGGGCCAGGAACTGCTGATGAATTACAACTGGCCTGGTAACGTGCGTGAGTTAAAGAATGTCGTGGAACGCGCCGTCGTGCTGGCACGAAATCCAGTTCTTGATGTCGAGGACCTGACCCTTTCGAACCTGGCGACGACCACCGAATCAGGTGAAATGCCGCTGCCTGGCGCCGCTTACGAACCGATGTCATTGGCCGACATGGAAGCGCTTCATATCGGCGCCATGCTCAAGCAAGAAGGTTGGAACAAAAGTCGGACAGCCGGTATCCTGGGGATCGAACGATCCACGCTGGACCGCAAGATCCGTCGCTATGACCTCAAGCCTCCGGGTGCCTGATTATCGGGCATGCTCGTGTGAGGCCTGATCGTGTCTCCGGTAGAAACAGGCTAGTTCATCAGCGGACACTCCGAGTTGCAGTGCCGCCAGGAGTGTCCAGTTACGGAGCGTCTGTCGTACGAGTCCATGACGTTGCCAGCGGCGGGGATCAACATGGATGGGACCGGCAAGCAGCACTGGCCGTTGCCTGCGTCGTATTCGTTGCATGAGAAGTACGTCTTCCATCAACCGGACCTCGGGAAAGCCACCAGCTTGCTCGAAGATCTTTCGCCGCAGGAAAATCCCCTGGTCACCGTAAGGCAGGCCCCAGCAGCGAGCTCGCCAGGCATTGCCTTTTTCGAGATAACGGTAGAGACGGCCAGGAAGGGGGATCTGTTGTCGAAAAGACCCAGCAATGACCCGGGGGTTTTGCAGGGCACTACGGACCTGGTCGAGGGCGGTTTTGTCGAGCCAGTTGTCGGCGTGCTGGAATAACAGGACGTCACCCGTCGCAATGTCAGCCCCCAGGTTTTGTTGCCGAGCACGGCCGGGGGCGGAGGTGATTACCTGGCAGCCCGCCTGTTTAGCCAGGTTGACCGTTTCGTCTTGACTGCCTCCATCTACCAGGATGATCTCATCTGCACGAGCCGCCTGGGCAGCCTGGATGGCGCGCTCGATCACAGCGGCTTCATTCAGAGCTGGGATGATGATGGAAATTCGCATCGGTCACAATTAGCCATCTTACGGAGCCAGGGTGTTTCAGGTTTCCCCCCCCTGGTGGATAATTGTGGCAGAATACGCGGGCAATCCACAAGAGCGGGATGGCCCTGGCTCACGAC
>PVBE010490516.1_pt1 | contig 16035 bp, 12 predicted proteins | sample 1631181 | NCBI WGS metagenome assembly PVBE01 (sample SAMN08397723, study PRJNA350692) | Marine metagenome, whole genome shotgun sequencing project. | isolation source: water | place: Pacific Ocean | collected 2012-04
CCCGTGACAGGTGCCGCAGTCTGCCTCGCCCGCGTCGACCTCCGTCCAGGTCGGCGCCGTGTTGGAGCCGCCCGGGATCAGGCTCGCGCCGTGGCAGTAGACCCCGCTACAGGTCGGCGCCTCCCAGACCGGCGTGTCGCCCCCCGCCGGTGTCGAGAGATCGCTGAAGACCAGCTCGGCGGGGAGATCGTCGTCGGCGTGCCCCTCGTCGTAGAAGTCCTCGGGCACGACATGGCAGTCATCGCAGACGATCGCCGCGTGCCAGTCGGACTCCGTCAGGTGGCTCTGGTGCGCGCCGACACCGACGTTCGTGGTGTCCGACGATCCGGAGAGGTCGAACGGTGGGGCCGGTCCGTCGTCGTTGCCGTGGCAGGCGTTGCACGCCGGGGGTCCGCCGTCGGTCTCGAGGTCGGTCTCGGCGTCGGGGACGTCCGGCCGAGAGTCGTCCGGCGTGTCGGGCCCCGCATCGACGGCGTCGGGTCCGTCGCCCGGAACGTCGGCCGGCGGAGCGTCCTCGCTGGCGTCGCCCATGCCGGCATCGTCCTCGGTATCGCCGGCGTCCCCCGCGTCGGTGCCCGTGGCGTCGCCGCTCGACACGTCGCCGTCGAGGGCCGTGTCGGCGCCTCCCTCGTCGCCGCCGCTGCAGCCGGCCATGAGTCCGATCGCGAAGAGGAGGCACGCAGCTCGCAGCGCGGTGTCCGCCGCGCGAACACTTCGTCCGTCTCGGGTCATCTCTCTACCGGGTGTGTCGCCTGTGGCTCGCTCGGTTCGATCCCTCGAGTCGAGTCGCGCAAATCGGGTCATCTCCGACCGCGCGAGGCGAGAGTGCTTCGAACTGAGGTATGCACGATTCGAACCGCGCGGAATCGCCCGTGAAATGCCGGGTCTGGACTGTTACCCGTGCGAAATCTCACGACAACTTGACCCGCGCGCGTGTGATTGCGCACCGAGCCTCGGGGACGCTCGGGAGCCGGGGTGACCACCGGGCGCCGTTGACGGGGGCGGCCTGCCGACCGACTCAACTTGGATAGACCTCGAGCCCTCTCGACCCGGGCCGTGCGACATGCCGGCGGGCGACGCGAAGAGCGCGACTGATCACGAGCACGGGCCGCACCGGGAAGAAGCCGGATCAGCCGGTTTCCCACTGATTGTCGAGCGCGCGGGTGACAATGCCGCTCAGCGTCTTGACGTCGAAGGGTTTGCTCAACGCCGCCGTGAGGCCCATGTCGTGAAGTTCGGCGAGCGAGCTGTCCGCGGCTTGCCCCGTGGTGACGATGGCGGGCACGGCCGGATCGACGGTCCGAATGGCCGCGAGTGCCGCCCCCCCACCCATGGCCCCCGGGACGGCGCGATCGAGCACGACGAGATCGAAGGGGCGCCCGGTGGCGTTGGCGGCGCTGAACGCCTCGACGGCGCCGCGCCCGTCCTCGACTTCGACGACCGAGTGTCCGGCCGCGGAGAGGACGCGAGCGATCGCTTTTCGAATCGTCGCATCGTCGTCCATGACGAGGATTCGCGCCGGCTCGTCGTCAGGCGTCGTCCGCCGCTTCGAAGCAGCGTCGACCAACGCGCTCGGCAACCGCAACCACATCGTCGTCCCCTCGCCCAACACCGAGGAAGCGGCGAGGTGACCGCCGTGGTTCCGCACCATCGCGTATGCAGAGCTGAGCCCGAGCCCGCTCCCGCCGTGCTTCGTGGCGAAGAACGGGTCGAAGATCCGGTCCAGGTGGTCCTGGGGAATTCCCGGCCCCCGGTCCGCGACCATAAGCGTCACGTATCGCCCCTTGGGAAGTGGGACGGGGGCGTCGCGGCCCACTCGCTCGTTCGCGAGGCTCGCGGTCACGGTGCCGCCTTCCGGCATGGACTCGACCGCGTTGTTCAGCAGGCTGTGCACGACCTGGTTGATCTGCCCCGTGTCGACCTCGATTGGGCTGAGCCCCGGCGCGACGGAGATCGAGATCTCGGCCTCACCGCCGTCCTCGAGGAAACGGGCGGCCTCGCGCACGATGTCCTCGAGGGAGGCGACCGCCTTGGCAGGCGTGGTCCCGCCCGAGAACGCCATCAGCTGGCGGGTCAATCGGCTGGCCCCCACCAGGGCGGAGGCAGCCTCGTCGAGCGCCTCTCGCGCCGGCGAGCCCGGGGGCGTCTCGGACGAGACGACCGTTACGTTGCCGGTGGCCACCGCGAGCAGGTCGTTGAAGTCTCGGGCGATGCCGGCGGCGAGTCGTCCCAGCGATGCCAGGCGCTCGGCGCGGCGCGCTTCTCTCTCGAGCGCCTCCTGGGCGGTCACGTCGCGGAAGACCAGCACGACTCCCTGGAGTTTGCCGTCGTCGCCGAGCACCGGTGCGCCGTTGTCGGCGATCCGATGCTCGGCGCCGTATGCATCGACGAGTACGGTCCCGTGGGGAAGGGCGACGCCGGCCCCCCCCCGGAGCACGTGGGACACCGGCGATTCGACCGGCGCCCTGGACTCGGGATCGACGAGCGTCAGCACCGCCATGAGGGGCTGCCCGACGGCGCCGGACTCGCTCCGGCCGCTGACAGGGACCCCGGCCGGCTGGGGTCCTGTGATCAACCGATCTAGTCCGGCCCCTGGTCGACCACCTCGAAGCGCAGTAGCTGCTCGCCGTCGTGGATGTTGCGGGCGTTGACGACGGCACAGGCAACGCGCAGTAGCTCCGTCGCCTCGGGGTCCCTGGGATTGCCCTGGAGCTGGTGCAGCCGCCGCCGCTTCGACGAACGGATCACGACCGGGATCTGCACGAAACGCTCGATGAACGTGCGGGCCTCGATGCGCAGGCCACCGAAGTACTCGCGCAGCGCGTACTCGATCAGCATGAATGCGGTCAGCTTGGCGCAGGTAGCGATGCTGTCGCGGGTCGTGTCGCGCTGGTAGATCTCCCGGGGCAGGCTCTTGAGCTTGCTCAGCTCACGCTCGGCCTTCTCAAGGCTCTTATGGGCCCGTTTCCTCGCGCTCACGGCCAGATTCATGACCTTGCGCGCTTTGTCCTTCATCCCGCGTATGGCTGTCTGCCAGGCACTCGTGGTGTCCGCTTCGGTCTCCTTGGCGCGGGCGAGCTGGGCTCGACTCCGCTCGACCGCCTGACTTGCTTTGTCGAGCTTCGTCTGCAGGGCAACGTGTTCGACGTAGTCGCCCCCGTAGCCGGGCGACCGCTCCAGCCCCAGTCCGTTGCGGCCGTCGCGGAAGCGCTGCTCCTGGTGTGGCCAGCGCGACAGATAGAGCGCTGGGATCTCGGCGAGGCTGAGCTGCTCTTCGGTGGCGTTGGTGACGAAGAGGGTCGTCGTTGGGTTGCGGCTACCGTCTCGGATCATCTCGACACCCCGGAGTCGGTTCTTCTTGCTTGGCGTGGTCTCCTCGTCGGGCTTGAACGTGCTTATGAACTCGATGGTCACCGGTCGGATCCGGTCCTTGTTCCTGAAGGGTACGAACTCGCCCTCACCGCTTCGGGTGACGGCTTGGCTCGTCCTGCCTTTGATGACCGTGACGAAGACGCGATTGGGGCGTGCAGCCAACATGCTCATGGTGGGCAGCGTGCCGGCCTCGGCGTCGATGACGGTGAACCGCCCGAGTTCTCCATCGCCCACGATCTCCTCGACCCGCTCGAGCAGTGGCTCGATCCGGTTCGCCAGAGGCAGGGTCCCCACCTCGGTCTCAATCAGCAGCGGAACGCCGGGTCCGCCGGTGACCGCCACCCGCGCCAGACATGGCATCACCCGGCCAACCCGGGACACCTTGCCGCTGTGGGCGAAGCGCTGGGTCCAGTAGGGGTCCTGCGTGCCGTCGATGTACAGGACGTACCGAAGCCAGCGCGCCACACCTTCGCCGGTACTCCAACGACCGGCTACCTCTGCCCAGAGCTTGCCGTGGGCCGACCACAGCGCGTCGTCGCAGTCCGCCTGCGCCATCTCGGCTAGAGCCTTGTCGAGGCTTGCCCCCTGGTAAGCGGGCAAGCCCGTCGCCGCCAACCAGCCCCCGCTCGGGTTCGAGAGGCCGACGAACCCCCGGCGCTCGGTGACCAGCGGGGTCAGCCCCATCACCAAGAGCTTGCCTCCTGCCGTACGCGGACTCGAAGTGCTCAGCCGCAATGTGCTCAGTTTCCGCTGCTGACGCTTGGTCGAGTCCGAGGCAAACCGGGGGTCCGAGCTACCCGACCCGCGCGCCGCTCGGTTGTAGGCACCGGTCAGCCTGCCCGAGGCGTCCCGGTGGGACTCCGCCTCCACCAGGGAGGCAGGCAGGGGCTCCACCTCGGCCTGTGAGACCGCGCTCTGCTTCGCTGCATCGACCGCAGCCGTCCCCAGACAGCTTGCCAACCCAAGCTCCGCCATGGCCGCACCGAGCAATGCCAGACCACCGCCACCGCTGAGCGACTCGACCGTCTCCGTCTGGGCAACACCGCCCCCGTCGGCCCCACTCCCCACGAGCCCCGTCGAGCGCCAGATCCGCCCCAGGGTCGAGTCGCTGATCCCACCCCGATCATCGCCGAATTGCTCGACGAGGATCCTGCGAGCTGTCTCGAAGTCCATCGTCGACGAGGCCCTGCGAAGCACCGCCGCGGCGTGTCGAACCTCGTCGGGAGTACCGACCACCGGCGGCGGGATGCGACCGTCGAGCTGTCGCTCCCAGGCGGCTCCCGTCCGCTCCGCAGATCGCTTCTCCCAGTTGCGGAAGGTCGACCAGTGGGTGCCCGATGCGACTTCGGCCAGCGCCTTGCGCTTGCTCACGCCGCCAGCGTGCAGCGCTGCAACCCGCTCGAGGACATCGACCCGGAACTGAGCGCGAGCCACGATCGTTCGCCACCGGTCCGGCGCGACGCAAGCCTGGAGCTGCCGAGCGAACTCCGACGAGGGGGAGGGTCCGACGTCGACCGCTGGGGGAACAAGCGCAGCGGTACCGCGGTGCGGCGGCTCGGTGGCGGGTTGCTGGGGCGTCGGGTCGGCGGTGCAGGCTGGGTGTTCCATGACGACAGAAGATCACGACTCGAACCCGATGGCGAGCCCCACGCTCGCAATGGCTGGATCTTCTGCGTCGATGGCGGGGCTCTTGTCCGCAAAATAGCAGGCAGAACACAGGCTACTCGGCCCTGCATTCAGCGCAGCCGGCCGGGGTCCCTGGCTGAGCTCCTCGGCTGCCTTGTTCATCATGCGAACCCGGCCCTCGACGTCGGTGACGACGACCGCCTCGCCGATCGACCGAAGCGTGACCCTGAGTCTCTCCTTCTCGGCCGCGAGCGAGCGCTCGGTCGGATCTGTTCGATCAGCGCGGCGTTGGCGAGGGCCATCCCGACCGCGGGGCCGATCCCGCGCGCGAGGTTCGCGTAGTCGACCCGTCGGTCCACCAGCGCGACCTCTCCCACCTCGAGGATCCCGACGGAGCGCGAGCCGTAGGTGATCCGCACCAGGAAACCATCGTCGGTCACCCGATGGGGCACGCCGTGCGGCAGATCGGGCACCGCGACACCGTCCTTCGTCTCCAGCACGCCGGCACGCCAGGTCATCGTCGTGTTGCCGTCCGGACGAGCGCCTCTCTGCGACGGCACCCAGCGAGCCCAGCGGGGTCGGAAGAGCAGCTCGCAGAGCTCGAGGACGGCGACGACCACCTCCTGAGTCGACTGCAACCCGCCCACCCGGCCGAGCAGGTCGAGCGCCATGGCGTAGTCGGCGGCGGAGGCCCCGCGTTGCTTGGGTTCGGGCGGGAGGTTTGTGGCGGTCTGATCCGGGGTCTCCTGTGCATCCCGGACGACCGACTCGAGTCGCAGCGCGAGGATGTCCACCCCGACCGCGATGCGCTCGACCGGCAGACCGACGTATTGCCCCATCGCTTCGAGCGCCTCGTTGGTGCGTGGGTCGGCTCCGGTGTCGAGCAATACGATCCGGCGGATCGACTCCCGGAGGAACTCCCGAAGCCCGCCCCGGTCGAAGCCCCAACCATCCACGTGCGAACGCCACCCCCGGAGCCATCCTGGGGTCACGAGATAGGCTCCCTCTCGCACGAGCCGGTCGACGGACTCCGTGTCGTGAACGAGGTCGAAGCAACGATCGGCGTCGCGAACGCGGTGTACGTGGAACCCTTCCGGCGGCGGGCTCGCGCCGGCCACGCACGAACCTCCGAGCATGATCACGCTCGCCACGTCCGCATCGGCAGCGCGCACACGGTCGATCACCTCTTCCCACGACTTGAGCGGCCCCTCGCACTCCAGCGGGACCGGGATGACCCGCACCTCGATGCCGGCCTTGTCGGCTGCCCGATGCACGTCGGCGACGACGCGCGGGCAGCAGACGACGGTCGGCACCGACACGGTCAGGCTCCCGCGATGGGGTAACGCCCCCATCGGTCGACCGCGTCCGAGATGGCCAGGAGCGTATCCTCGCTCACCTGCCAGGGGATCTCGCCGTGGTTGTCGGCGAGGATGAACCCACCGCCGGGCGCCGCCGCCTCGATCGCCCGGCGCACCTCGCTCTCGGCCCGCTCGGCGTTCCACCGTCGCATCGAGAGGCCGTCGAGGTTTCCGAGCAGCGTGGTCCGACCGGCGGCAGCCGCTTTGAGCTCGGCGAGATCCTCATCGCAGCTCACACCGACCAGTGCCCGCGCCGGCGGCCACCACGTCGTCGATGACCGGTAGACAGCGTCCCGACGCGAAGTGAATGCCGACCGCGCCTTCGAGGCCGCCGATCATCCGCGCAGCGATCGGGAACCCCAGCTCCCGGGACAGCTGAGACGGGAGGATGCTCGGCGAAGAGACCGGATCGAAGTAGGCCACGGCGGTCGCCCCCGCCGCGAGCTGGGCGTTACCCCATGCCGTCGCGAACGCCTCGTTGACCGCCATCAGTTTCCAGAACAGGTCACGTTGCTCGTAGATCAGCTTCAGGTATCGCTCGAACCCGAGCTGCATGACGGGGAGCGAGAACGGAGAGATGACGGCCCCGATGACCGGGATCTCCCCCGCCGCGTGCTCGGCGAGCCTGCGGACCGCCGACAAGGCCTTCTGCAGCCCGGGGGAGTCGTCGACACGCGGCGGCTCCAGCGTCGCGATTTCCGCGACATCGCCAATGATGGGTGCGCCGGCGTTGGCGGGTCCGTCTTCGCGAAACTCGGTCTCCCCCCCGAACGCCTCGATCTCCAACGATGCGTACATGAAGGGGTTATAGCAGTCGACGCGGTATTTCCTCTGGACGCGGATCTGGGCTTCGACGATGTGGTCGGGGTCGGAGAAGTACTCCTCGAGCCCGAGCCCCAGCTCCCGTGCGCCATGCAGGCTCAGCAGGAGGAAGAGGGGCACCCGGTCGGGCTCCTTTTGCGACAGCGTGCACAGGACACGCTCCATCGACGTCATGGGTGTGGCGGTCATGGATCACCCCCTCCGACGAGCTCTCGCACGAGCGACACTGCGTCGGCGGCATTGCGGCCGGACGCGTCCGCCCCGACCTCGGCGCCCAGCTTCGGGTCGAATCTAAAAGGCGCCCCGCCCACGATGACGGGTGTCGAGGCCCCCGCCTCGCGCAGTGCGTCGACGACGGAGCGCACCTTCAGCGCAGACGGCAGCATGAGCGTAGAGACGAGCAGCGCTTGCGGCTTCTCGGCGAGCACGCGCGCCACCAGTTCTTCGCTGCGGATCCTGCCCCAGTCGGCGACGTCGTACCCCGCGGCGCACACCACCGACCGCACCATGCGCTTGCCGAGGAGATGTGGATCTTCGAGCGGCGCGACGGCCACCTGAATGCCCGTCGACTCCGGTCCTCGCACTTCCAGCACGAGGGCGTCGACGAGCTCCTCGCAGATCCGGCCCGCCATGTAGATCTCCGCGAGCGACGCCTCCCCGGTTTCCCACTCGGCGCCGAGCGACTCGAGTGCCGGGACGAGCAGCTCGTCGGACAGGGCGACGGACCCGCCCTTCCGAAACACATCGCGAGCGCACTCCTCGGCGGCGGTGCGTTCGAGATTCCGAAGCCACCCCTTGAACTGCTCGATCTGAGCTGGGTTTATGGCTACACCCTTCTGTGTTGCGCCTCGCATACGTACCGCGCGCGTGTCCGCGCGTGAAGCGTAAACGTGTGAAGTGTGGGAGAAACACCGCCACGAAGGCACACCGGAGCGCGCCCGCCGTCCCCCACCTCGACGTCTGACGGGCGGGGTCTCCGCGCGCTCCGGTAGCCACGGCGACCGTTGCAGAGCGCAGCGCACTGGACCTACACTCGCGCGCACACCGTTTGCAGCACTCCCCCTCGCGACCTCAGACTCCGGTCGCCCCCAATCCAACGAGGACCCGATGGCCCGACCGACCGCCGTTTTCGACACCTCCCTCGGCAGCTTCACCGTCGAACTCTATCTCGAAGAGATGCCGATCACGGCACAGAACTTCATCGATCTCGCCAAGAGCGGGTTCTACGACGGCCTGCACTTCCACCGGATCATCCCGAACTTCATGTGCCAGTTCGGGTGTCCGCACAGCAAAGAGCCCTTCCACCCGCGCGCCGGCACCGGCGGCCCGCCCCACGGGACGATCCAGGACGAGTTCCCCGAGAACGCGAAGTTCTCCAACGAGCCCGGGACCCTGTCGATGGCAAACACCGGCCAGCCGAACAGCGGCGGCTCTCAGTTCTTCCTCAACACAGTTCACAACAGCTTCCTCGACTGGTTCGACAACAGCACGCCGTCGAAACACCCCGTGTTCGGCAAGGTGACCGAGGGCATGGACGTGATCAAGACGATCGAGGCGCAGGGCACGCATCAGGGACGCCCGCAGTCCGCGGTTCAGGTGCGCTCGATCACGATCGCCGGCGCCTGACCGAAGGCCGTTTCCCTCTGTCATGCTCACGTTGATGCCGCGCCGGATCCGAGCGGTCGTCGTCGTCGGTGCCGCCGCCGTCGCCGCGCTGTCTTGCGGCGACGGCGGGGCGCCCAAGACCGAGCCGCCCGCCGACGACGCGGGCGTGATCACCGACGCGGAAGCCGGAGCGTTCTGGGAGGCACCGCCGCCGATCTTCTGGGGAGACCTGCACACCCACAGCGTCAACTCGGTCGACGTATACGTGATGCAGACGCCGATCCTCGACGGAGACGGGGTCAGGGACGTCGACGCGCTGTGCGAATTCGGCCGTCTCTGCTCGCAGCTGGATTTCTGGACCCTCACCGACCACCAGACGGGATCGCCCCCGCGGCACTGGGAGGAGAACGTCGCGGCCGCTCGGGCCTGTCAGGCGCGCTCGGACGAGGTCGGGGGACCGGTCGTGTTTCTCGGGTTCGAGTGGCAGCAGAGCTCGTCGGACCTGGAGCGGAACTACGCGCACAAGAACGTGATCTTCCGGTCTCTCGACGGGCTGCCCGCCCGCGCGATCGCCCCGGGCGAACAGGTCGCGCAGTTCGACGCCGACGACATCCGCCTGGTCACCGATCTCGCGGCGAACCTCGACCCGGACCACAGCGCGCTCTACGACGACCTGCGGGAGACGGTGCTCGAAGGCCTCGCGACACCCCGTTGCCCGACCGACGTCGCGAGCCCCGACCTGCCGACCGAGTGCATCGAGGTCGCCGACGATCCGGCCGCCCTCTTCCGGAAGTTGCACGAGTGGGGTCACGATGCCCTCGTGATCCCCCACGGCAACACGTGGGGCCAGCATCATGACCCGACGATGAGCTGGGGCCCCAACCTCGACCCGGACCAGCGCGATCCGACGTTCCAGCGTGCGATCGAGATCTACTCCGGTCACGGCTCGATCGAGTCTTGGCGCCCGTGGCGGGCGGCGCTCCGGGCGGCCGACGAACCCGCCGAGGCTTGCCCTCGACCCACCGCCGACTACCTGCCGTGCTGCTGGCGGGCCGGCGAGCTGGTTCGCGAGCGAGACCCCGATTGCACGGACGCGCCGGAGTCGGACACGTGCGCGGCGGCGGTGAGCGCAGCGCGGGCGGCATACCTGGATGCGGGGCGATTCGGCATCGCGACGCTGCCCGATGTCGAAGCCGAGGCATGGCTCGACTGCGGCGAGTGCATCGACTGCTTCCAGCCCACCCAGCAATACCGGCCCGGGGGCTCGCTGCAGGCGGCGCTCGTGACGTCGTGGTTCGGCGACGACGGCCCGCTGTCCTGGCATTGGGGATTCGTCGGCACGACCGACTCCCACGCGGTCGGACCCGGCGCGGGCTACAAGGAAGGGCGGTCGATGAGCGACATCTTCGGTTCGGCCGACCCCGCGTTCGACGTGCTGGTCGAGCTGGCGGCCCCCCAGATCTTCCCCGAGTGGGAGCGCCAGAACAGCTACTACTACAGCGGCGGCCTGACCGGCGTTCACGCGGCGAGCCGCGATCGGGACGCGATATTCTCCGGCCTGCGCGATAGGGCGACTTTCGCCACCAGCGGAGACCGGATCGAGCTGTGGTTCGACCTCGAACGCGACGGAGAGCCCGACGCACCCATGGGCGCCGACGTCCGCCTGAGCGAGCCTCCGTCGTTCGTCGTCCGCGCCCGTGGTGCGCCGCTGCAAGCCCCGGGTTGTCCGCCGAGCCCCACGGACAGCGACCCGTCGGACCAGGAACGGCTCTGTTTCGGCGAGTGCTACCACCCGCTGGACGAGCGACATCCCATCGAGGAGATCGAGGTCGTGCGCCTGCTCCCGCAGCAGACCCCGGACGAGCATGTCGCCGACCTGGTCGCCGATCCGTGGCTGGTCCTTCCCTGCCCGCCCGATCCCGACGGCTGCACCGTCCGGTTCACCGACCCGGGTTGGACTGCGTTGAATCGGCCCGCGCTCTACTACGTGCGCGCGCTCCAGTCGCCGACCCCCCAGCTCAACGCCACCGGATATCGTTGCGAACGAGACGCCACAGGCACCTGCACGTCGGCTCGGCTCTGCGCGGGAGGATATCGGGGCGAGGGTGACGACTGTCTCGCGCTCGACCGCGAACGGGCCTGGTCGTCCCCGATCCGGGTCGCGCCGACGGCGGACCCCGACTAGGCGCTCCTGCTCCGAAATAGCAACCCACCCCACTTCGCCCAGAACTCCGCTGCCGTTGTCGCGCCTCGGGGCAGTGGGCCCACCACAGCCCGCTCGTTGCTCCGTTGCAGCGAGGCCCTGGGCTTCCTGGGGTGGGTCACCAATTCCGGGCAGGAGCACCAGGCGCTCGGGCTGGCATGTGCGCGCAGCAGTGGCTACGGTGTGATCTCACACACCGCCGCGGTCGGACGCGGCGGGATCACCGGTCTCGACGCGGACGGGCGGCGGGGCAATGCAGCTCGATAGTGGCTTGGTTCGTGCACGTTTGGACCGGGTTCAACGCGCCGCCCGCTCGGTGGTGAAGCGCGGTCGATAGCACCAGGAACCGCGCGCCTCGTCGGCGACCGGAAGACGGAAACGAGATGGATCTGTTGGCAACGGACATCCTGGACGCGCTGGGCGGCGGGGTGGTGGTGTACGACCCGGCGCTCTGCATCTTGTACTGGAATCGAGCGATGGAGCGGATGAGCGGACTTCCGGCCGAGGCCGTGCTCGGACGTCCGATCGCGGAGTGTTTCGAGCACGTGGAACGCGAAGGAGTCTCCGCGATACTCGCGCGGGCGTTGGAAGGCGAGGTCGTGCAGTCGCCCGATCTGCCCGTGACCGTGACCAGCACGGGCCTGAGCGGCCGCTACTCCGCAACGTACACCCCGCTTCGGGACGGCGACGGCGCGATCGTCGGTGTCGTCAGCTCGGTGTTCGACGTCACGGAGCGGGCACAGCTGGAAGAGGAGCTCCGCGACGCGAAGGAACGCATCGCCCTGACGTTGGCCGGCAGCGGCGACGGGCTTTGGGAGTTCGATGTCGTGCCGCGAAACCTGGTCTGCGACGACGACTGGGTCCGGCAACTCGGCTACGAGCCCGGTGAGCCGGGGCGCTCCTATTCCTGGTGGGTCGATCGGATCCACCCGGACGACCGCCACCTGTTCGAGCAAACCGGCCCGGACGGCATTCCCGGTCTGGCGTCCCTGGTGGAGGGTGAATATCGGGTGAAGCGGGCCGACGGCGCGTGGATGTGGGTCTGGACGCGGGGTTCGTGCGTCAACCGGGACAACGAGGGCCGGCCGCTCCGCTTGCTCGGGACGCACCGCGACATCACCGCGCGCCGCAAGGCGGAGGATGCGCTGCGCGGTTCGGAGCAGGCCCTGAAGCTGCGCACGCAGATCGCCGACGTATTCCTGCACGAGCCCGAGTCCCCGTTCCCGACCGTGGTTCGGATTCTCAGCGAGGCATTCGGTTGCGAGCACGGCGTGCTCGGCCACGCCGACGACCACGGCAACCTGGTCCTCGCGTCGTTCAGCCCCGGCATCTGGTCGAATTGCGAGCTGGGAGACGGCTCGACGTTCTTCTCCCGGGACAGGATGCCCGCGCTGTTCGCCAACGCCTTCCTCAACGGAGAAGCCACGTTCCACAATCAGGGACACACGGTCCCCCCGGGGGACGCGCCGAGCGAGCGCGCGATGGCCGCTCCGTTCGTCCTCGATGACGGGCCCTTCGGCATGATCGCCCTGGGCCACCGCGAGTCGGACTTCACGACGCGCGATCTCGAGCTCCTCGTGTCGATCGCCGAATACATCGCGCCGATCGTCGACGCCCGCTTGAAGCGAGTTCAGGAGGAGCAGCGCAGACGACGAGCGGAGGAGGCGTGGCTGAGCGCACAGCGCCTGGAGTCGTTGGGGGTGCTCGCGGGCGGGGTGGCGCACGACTTCAACAACATCCTGACCAGCGTGCTGGCGAATATCAGCATGGCGAAGGACGGCGTCGCTCCGGGGTCCGAAGCGCTGGAGTTGCTCGACGAGAGCGAGCGGGCCGCACGAGAGGCAGCGGGCCTGACACGCCAGCTCCTGACATTCGCGCAGGGCGGCGAGCCAGTGAAGAGCATCTTCGACCTCGGCGCGACGATCGAGGAGAGCGCTCGGTTTGCGGCTCGGGGCACGACGGCGGTGTGTGAGCTCGACCACCCCGACGAATCGTTGAGCGTCGAAGCGGACCCCGGGCAGATCCGCCAGGTCGTGCACAACGTCGTCCTGAACGCGATCCAGTCGATGGAGACCGGCGGCACGGTCCGGCTGCAACTCCGCCGCGTCGACATCCCCCGCGACGAGGATGATGGCCTCGCGACGGGTTGCTACGCTCGGCTCACCGTCCGGGACACGGGCGTCGGCATGACCGCCGAGCAGATCGCACGCGTCTTCGACCCGTATTTCACGACGAAGCCGGGCGGGCGCGGGCTTGGATTGGCGACATGCCACTCGATCATGTCCCGCCACGGTGGACGGGTCGACATCGAGTCTGCCCCGGGCGAAGGCACGGCGGTGACGATGCTGATCCCGGCCAGCGACGAGACGGTGCGGTTGGCGCCCATCGAGGTTCCGTTCAGGGCCACGGGCACGGAGCGTGTCCTGGTGATGGACGACGACCGCGGGGTCGCGCGGGTGTTGTTGCGCACGCTGGACCGCCTCGGCTTCGACGCCGAGCACGCGCTCGAGGGTTCCGCCGCCATCGACCTTTTCGTCGACGCTCGGAACGAAGGACGCCCCTTCGACATCGTGATCGTCGACCTGACGGTTCCGGGTGGAATGGGCTGCGAGGAGACGGTACGTGAGATCCGGAAGATCGACCCGGGCGTGTTGGCGGTCGTCTCGAGCGGATACAGCAGTGCACCGGTAATGTCACAAAGCAGCGAATACGGTTTCGATGGGGTGCTCCCCAAGCCGTTCGATCCCGACGCGGTGTCGCGGATCCTGGCGGAAGTCATGGCGAAACGTTCGGAGGAGGTCGAGACATGAAGGTTCTCATCGCGGACCGTCTCCCCGAAGCCTCGGTCGCGGAGCTGCGCGACGCCGGCTTCGACGTCACCTCGGACCCCGCACTCGCGGGCGATGCGCTGGCCGCATCGCTCGGCCGGCTGAAGCCCGAGGTCTTGATCGTGCGGTCTACGCGCGTCGAGGTCGCCGCGCTGGAAGCAGCACCGGAGTTGGGTCTGATCGTGCGCGCCGGCGCGGGCACCAACACCATCGACGTCGCCGCGGCCGCCGACCGCGGCGTCTACGTCGCCAACTGCCCGGGCAAGAACTCCACCGCGGTCGCGGAGTTGGCTCTCGGCCTGATCCTCTCGGCGGATCGGCAAATCCCGAACAACGTGCGGGACGTCCGGGCGGGTGTCTGGGCGAAGAAGAAGTACGGTGCCGCGCGCGGGCTCTGCGGACGGACCCTGGGCGTGGTCGGCTTCGGGGCCATCGGCAGCGAAGTGGCGAAGCGAGCCCGGGCGTTCGGGATGCAAGTGATCGCGTGGTCCGAGGTCTACCTCGACGACGGGTCGTCGACGGGGATCCGGCGTGTAGACGAACTCATCGACATCGCCCGCGAGGCCGATGTCGTGAGCGTCCACCTGCCGCTGACGCCGGAGACACGCGGACTGATCGATCGGACGTTCGTCGAGACCATGAAGCCCGGCGCGATCCTCGTGAACACCGCGCGTGGCGGCATCGTCGACGAAGAGGCGTTGGCCTGGGGTCTCGAGAACCGGGGGCTGCGCGCGGGCTTGGACGTGTACGACGACGAGCCAAGGGCCGGCGACAGCACGTTCGACACGCCGCTGGCTCGCCACGATCTCTTCTTCGGCACCCATCACATCGGCGCCTCGACCGACCAGGCGCAGGAGGCCGTGGCCGCCGAGGCGGCGCGTATCGTCACCGCGTATCGCGACCGGGGCGAGGTTCCGAATTGCGTGAATCTGTGCGAACACTCGCCGGCGACGACGATGCTCGTGGTTCGCCACCGCGACGAGGTCGGCGTGCTCGCCGGCGTGTTCGACGCGTTGCGGGAGGCGAGGATCAACGTCCAGGAGACGGAGAACATCATCTTCGAAGGTGCCCGTGCGGCGGTCGCCCGCATCCTGGTCGACGCGGAGCCGCCCGCGGACGTGCTGGCGGAGCTCACGGCATCGCCGTCGATTCTCGCCCTGAGCACCGTGGCCGTCGGCGATGCACCAGGAGCATCGCGATGAAGTCGATCCTCGTGACGGGCGCCCGGGGCCAGATCGGATCCGAGCTGACGACCGCGCTTCGCGCTCACTACGGGCCCGACCGCGTCGTGGCGACCGACGTCCGGTTGCCGGCGGCCGGAGCGGCCGACGACGGCATCTTCGAGCTGATGGACTGCCTCGACCCGCACCACATCACGCGGGTGATGCAGCGCCACGAGATCGGCACGATCTACCACCTCGCCGCGCTGTTGTCGGCGGTGGGCGAGGCGAAGCCGAGCCAGGCCTGGGACATCAACGTCAACGGCCTCTACCACATGCTCGAGGCCGCCCGGCAGTACCGGTGCTCGCTCTTCTTCCCGAGTTCGATCGGTGCGTTCGGTGCGAGCACGCCGCCGGTCGACACGCCCCAGGTCACGATCCAGCGGCCGACGACCATGTACGGTGTCACCAAGGTCGCCGGCGAGCTCCTGTGCGACTATTACTTCGCCCGTTTCGGGGTCGACACGCGGGGTCTGCGCTTCCCCGGCCTGATCTCCCACGAGACCGAGCCCGGCGGCGGGACCACCGACTACGCAGTCGACATCTTCCACTACGCCGTCGCTCACAAGCGCTACGTCTGTTATCTGCGGCCGGACACGTCGCTCGACATGATGTTCATGCCGGACGCGGTCCGGGCGATGATCGAGCTGATGGAGGCGGACCCGGAGCGGCTGCGCCACCGCAACGCGTACAACCTGAGCGCGATGGCGTTCACGCCCGCGGAGCTGGTCGCCGAGATCCAGCGTCACGTGCCGGACTTCGACGCCGACTACGTCGTCGATCCGGTGCGCCAGGCGATCGCCGACTCGTGGCCGGAACGCATGGACGACTCGGCCGCCCGCGAGGAGTGGGGATGGAAGCCGCGTTTCGGGTTCGCCGAGACGATCGCCGAGATGTTGTCCCAGATCGGAGGCCGTCGCCGCGGTGCGGACGGCAGCGACCAGAATCGATAGGAGGAGCCCGATGTCGCTGAGCAGATTCGAGAACGCCCTCGACGCCCG
>PVBE011980881.1_pt1 | contig 16034 bp, 12 predicted proteins | sample 1631181 | NCBI WGS metagenome assembly PVBE01 (sample SAMN08397723, study PRJNA350692) | Marine metagenome, whole genome shotgun sequencing project. | isolation source: water | place: Pacific Ocean | collected 2012-04
ACTTCTTTTTATACGAACAAAATAATTTGTACTGACATGGTAATTTGGGTTTCTGTAAGTTGAGAATAAAATTATGCTATAACATCACTAAATTCATTTAGTAAAAGCTGTTGTATGCGGTGTATAATTGTGTATTATCTAGGTCAGGATTTCTATATACGAAAAAAATACATGTACAGACGCTTACCCGGCGGCAAGTCTTTACTGTTTAGATATATTGGAGAGAAATTAACATGTGGAATCGAATGATTCTCACCATGAGAATGTTGTGTGTCGTCGTTATGGTTATGTTGATAGCCTTGCTTTCGGTTTCTTGTACATCCGATCCAGAAATAATTGAAGTGACACGTATCGTGGAAAATGTGGTTGAGGTTGTAAAAGAAGTTGAAGTAATCAAAGAGATCCCTGTGGTGTCTGATGCGAATGGTCACCATCAGGTTGATGCAAAACCACTAGTAATATATTCAGGGCGTAGTGAATCACTGGTTGACCCATTGATTGAAGATTTTTCCGAATTAACCGGTATTGAAGTTCAGGTTAACTATGCCAAAACAGGTCCTCTTGCAGCCACTCTTCTTGAAGAAGGTGACAAAACCCCAGCAGATATATTCTTTGCACAAGATCCGGGTGGACTTGGTGCAGTAGACGCCTTATTAACTGAATTACCTAATGACCTATTAATTGCTGTGCCTGAATGGGCGCGTGATCCGGAAAATAAGTGGGTTGGAACCTCAGGTCGAGCCCGTGTAATTGTTTACAACACAGAGGAGTTGACTGAAGCAGACCTTCCAGATTCTATTGAAGATTTTGTCAAGCCTGAATGGAAAGGTCGTATAGGCTGGCCTCCAACAAACAGTTCTTTGCATGCCATGATCACAGGTATGCGGCAAGAATGGGGTGAAGAACGGACTCGTACTTGGTTGGAAGGTATCGTCGCAAATGAGCCAAAGATTTATGAGAAAAATACTCCGACCGTCAAGGCAGCTGGAGCGGGTGAAATTTCCGTTGGTTTTGTAAATCATTACTATCTTCATCGCTTCATTGCTGAAGAAGGGGAATCATTTGCTGCCCGCAACTATTACACGCGAGCTGCCGACCCTGGTTCTGTTGTTTTAGTAGCTGGGGTAGGCATGCTTGAAGCTTCTGACAACAAAGATGCGGCTGCACAATTTATCAAGTTTTTGCTCAGTGCATCCGGGCAGCAGTTTTTTGCCGCTAAAACATATGAATTTCCTTTGAATGACAAGGCTAAGCCGAACAATTTGCTGCCATCTCTGGAGGGAATTACTAAGCCAAGCATTGATTTGGGTGACTTAACTGATCTTCAAGGGACACAAGATCTCCTTAGAGAGGTTGGTGCTTTGCCTTGATGAGGCTGGCCATTTTTGACTGCAGATAATTAGTGATTCCATCGCAGAAATCACATACTTTCGAAGAAGATTAACATTCATCGCTGAATAGCAGGAAGTTGGTGGGTTGAATTTCCTCGGTGTTATATCGACCGGGTGGAAATCCTCGGGAACGCAACGACCGCCGACCTTATTAATAACGTCGGCGGTCGTTGTCGCGCTTGCATCATTGCTTCCTGTGGCCTACTTGATTGCCCGTTCGGCAGAAGCTGGATCTGGCTTACTGGATATTGTCTTAGAGGCAAATACGCTTCCGGTTTTCGGTCGGACTTTATTGTTGATAGCTCTCGTCACGTCACTGTCCTTATTAGTAGCAGTGCCAGTTGCATGGCTTACAGTAAAAACGGATATCCCATTACGGCGAGTGTTGTCTGTAGCGTCTGTTTTGCCACTGGTTATTCCAAGCTTCGTAATGGCAACCACAGTGATAGAGATGTATTCCCCTAGGGGGATTCTGCAAGGGTGGCTTTCTGTATTTGGCGTCAGTCGCCTTTCAGATATCTACGGTTTGACAGGTGCTACCTTGGTGTTGGTTTTGATGACGTATCCTTACGCTCTTTTGATGATTCGAGGAACCTTGCGAAGAATGGATCCATCTCTGGAAGAGGCTGCTAGGGCGATGGGTTATGGTGCCTTCCGTACTTTTATAGCGGTTACTTTGCCCTTGATTCGACCTGCAATAGCGGCGGGATCATTGTTGATCGCTTTGTATACTCTTAGTGATTTTGGTGGAGTGGCATTGCTTCGCTATCAGACATTTACATCGACGATCATGATTCAATATGAGTCATCCTTAGATAGAACCGTTGCAGCCGTGTTGTCACTTGTGTTGGTGGGTTTTGCCGTGCTGTTGTTATTAGGAGAGAGTTTTATTCGAGGAAGTGGTGCCTATCACCGCAGTACGGTTGGCGCCGTACGAAGCTCACGCAGAATCGATCTTGGCAGGTGGCGTTGGGTAGGATTTTTGGTAGTTATATTGCCTGTTCTAGTTGGTTTGATAATCCCTGTCGGGGTTCTGTTTTATTGGCTTGTGAGGGGGCTTTTCAATGATCAAGAACTACTTCCATTATTGATTCCAGCCCGTAACTCACTCTATATCTCACTTGTGGCTGCACTGGTAACAGTTGTCGCAGCATTGCCAGTAACGATATTGGTAGTAAGGTTCAAAAGTACGTTGAGTCGATTGATCGATCGATCTACGTATATTGGTTTTGGATTACCTGGCGTTGTCGTCGCACTTTCATTGGTTTTTTTCGCGATAAATGTTGCTCTCCCGCTCTATCAATCGATTTGGTTGTTGGTGTTTGCTTATGGTGTCTTATTCCTGCCTACTAGTGTCGGTGCACTTAGAAGTTCTCTTTTGCAAGTAAATCCAAGGATAGAAGAAGCTGCTCAAGGTCTTGGCAAATCACAATTAGGAGTATTTTTTTCGGTTACAGTGCCTCTTGTAATGCCTGGAGCATTGGCAGGAGGTGCGATGGTTTTTTTGCTTACGATGAAAGAGCTTCCAGCAACTTTAATTCTTTCGCCTATTGGCTACAGGACTCTTGCGACGTCTATTTGGTCGGCGTCATCGGAAGCCTTCTTCGCTAAGACGGCAGCGGCAGCACTGTTGTTGATTTTGGTTGCAGGAGTCCCAACTGCGTATTTGACTTTGAGAGGTTATGGAAATAGCTCTGAAAAGCTTAACCAAACTTTGACTGTAAACGAGGAACCGTAATGAAAGTTCCGTGGAGGGGAGGCACCTCTGAGACTAAGATCCTAACCGCTAATAGCTCAAATTCTGTAGTAAGTGGAGTAATTCATTTAGAAGGTGTTGAATGTCGTTATCCAGGTTCAGATATTCCAGCTATCAGTGATTTTAGTTTGCTCGTTCAACCCGGTGAATTTATAAGTATCTTGGGTCGAAGTGGAGCTGGTAAGACGACTGCGCTACGAGTTATAGCTGGTTTTGAACAGGTAGCATCGGGTTATGTTCGTATTGGCGGACAGTTGGTTGGGTCATCCTTTGTTCACATACCACCAGACCAGCGCAGAGTTGGCTTGGTATTCCAAGACTATGCGCTATTCCCTCATCTTTCAGTTGCTGGCAACGTAGAATTTGGGCTAAGAGGACGTTCAGCTTTTGAAAAACGTTCCAGGGTGGCCGCAGTAATTGAGATGGTTGGGATGGGTGGTTACGAATCTCGTTATATCCACGAATTATCGGGTGGGCAGCAACAAAGGGTTGCAATAGCGCGTGCTCTCGCACCCGATCCAGTAGCTTTATTGATGGATGAGCCCTTTAGCAATATTGACAAGCAACTTAGGACCGTACTTCGTCGAGATGTAAAAAATATTGTTACTGAAGCCGGTGCTACTACGATTTTGGTTACACATGACCGAGAAGAAGCTTTGGCTACATCAGATCGGGTAGCAGTCATGGGCGATCGAAGTATTGAACAGATTGGCAAGCCTGAAGAGGTTTATTTGAATCCAGTCTCAGCAGCGGTTGCCAAACTTATCGGTCCGTGCGAGTTAATATCAGGATCGTACCGTGGTGGTTTAGTTGAAACGGAAGCGGGAATATTTCCAGCGCGCGAACTGAAAAGCGATGCTGTATCTGAGCCAAAACAGGTTCTTGTATTGATGCGTGCTTCTGAATTAGAAATCAATGCTGCCAAAGGCGCTGAAGATCGTGGAGGCATTATCGTGCTTCGTGAGTTTGAAGGTGAATTTAGTGAATACACGATACGTCTTGATTCTGGCGCTCTTATCAGAGTGCGTCGACGTGCCGCAGAAGGGTTATCAAAGGGTCAACGGGTGGTTATTCAAACGCGAAACAACTTACCGTTGATAGTGTTTCCAAATGTGCCTGATAACTGTGAAATTTAGAGCTATCGAGAAATTTTTTTAATTACTAGGCAGGCGTTCTGTCCACCAAAACCAAAGCTATTAGATATGGCTATGTCAATTTTGGATTCTCTAGCTGTGTTTGGGATGTAATCAAGGTCGCATTCAGGATCAGAATTTTCCTGGTTGATTGTTGGGTGCAATATGCCGTCTTCGATGCTCTTCACGCAGGCGATAGCTTCTAATGACCCTGAGGCACCGAGTGAATGCCCAATCATTGACTTCGTCGAACTGATTGGAATGTCATAGGAGAGTTTTCCAAACACCATCTTAATAGCGGCTGTTTCCGACCTGTCGTTTATAGGTGTGGATGTCCCATGTGCGTTGATGTAATCGACTTCATATGGTTCAATTTCAGCGTTATCCAGGGCACGTGACATGGCCTTACCTGCACCGATGCCATCTGGATGTGGCTGTACGAGGTGATAAGCGTCGGAAGACACTCCCCATCCTGCGACTTCTGCGTAAATTGTTGCCCCACGTTCTTGAGCGTGTTTCAAACTTTCTACGACGAGAATTCCCCCTCCTTCAGCTGGAGCGAAACCATCTCTTTTTAGATCAAACGGGCGGCTCGCTTTACTAGGATCTCCGTCCCATGTTGTAAGCGCATGCATGGTGCTGAATCCACCCATTCCTATCTCGCAGATTCCGGCTTCGGTTCCACCAGTTACAACTACGTCAGCTGTACCCCTGCGAATAATTTCAGAGGCTTCGCCAATTGCCTGAGTCCCCGCAGCGCAGGCCGTTATACAAGTATTGGTATAGCCGGTTAGTCCAAATGTTCTTGAAATGTTTGCGGCAGCCATGTTCACCAACATCATTGGAATGTAATACGGGCTCATGCGTCCGGTACCGCGCTTAACTCTAATCTCCGCTTGTTGATCAGTTTCTGGCAGTCCTCCCGAACCACTTCCAATCAAGACACCGATACGATCAAGGTCTTCTTGCTCGAAATCTAATTCGGAGTCATTTATTGCTTGATGTGCAGCAGCGACAGCAAATTGCGAGAAACGAGCCATTCGTCGAGCATCTTTACGATCCATGAAATCGTTTGTATCAAAATCCCGTATTTCTCCAGAGACTTTGCATGGAAAACCGGTAGGACTGACAAGGCTTATTTCACGGATACCCGACTGTCCGTTTTTTAATCCTGTCCAAAAATCATCCACTGAGTTTCCTAGGCAAGTAATTGCGCCCATTCCAGTGATTACAACTCTATTTTCGTGTGTGCTACTCATGTAATCGGTTTGCTATAACTTTTATGGTTACGAAGCCTCTGTTGTTTTCGTTCTCATCTAGACGGGTTTATGTCTGGATATATTTCAGGATTTAGATTGTGTTCGATCTCAATTATCTCAGCAGCTATAAACAGTGACCCCGTAGCAATAATTAGATCACCTGAATAAGCCATGTATTTTGCTCTGTTTAAAGCATCGATTGTGTTCCTGGTGGCTGCGGTTATGGTAATTTTACTCTCATCTAAAGTCCTTGCCAGTTGTAAATGGGTGAGAGACTTGGGATGTCTTGACTCTGTAACAATAATTTTAGGATTTAGTGGCATTAATTCCTCTACCAGACCTGCGGGGTCGTGCCCTGCAATTACCCCAATTATAAAAATGGTCTGATTTCGTTCAGGGAATAAATTTTGGATTGATTTGCATAGTGCTCGTGCCGAAGCATCATTGTGTGCACCATCGACGAAAATCGCATTCTTGTTGGCTGAAGCATGAGTCACCAGTTGATTTCGGGCGGGCCATTTAATATTTTTTATGTGCGCTGCGCTTGCGAAGAAATTTATCGGTAAAGCCTGAATGTTTACTTGTTCTAGCACAGCCATAGCGGTGCAAAAGTTATCGATCTGGTGTGCCCCAAGAAGAGGTAAATGCGATCGTATAGTTCCTTTGCCAATGTTGAATTCTAACTTCACTCCGTCTAATCCCAGATCTTCGGTATTTATAATTTCCACATTAGATTGCGAATCGATCACATCACTTTTTTGTTCGTGGGCAGTTGAACAGATTGCTTCATATGCCTCTAGATTTTGAGGGGCCAAGACTACTGGTATTCCGGGTTTGATGATTCCTGCTTTTTCCTTAGCAATTAGTTCAATCGTTCCGCCTAGTACGTTTACGTGGTCCAGGCTGATTGGTGTGATCACAGAAACAAGCGGCGTGATGATATTTGTAGAATCGAGTCGACCACCTAAGCCAACTTCGATTACGCTGATATCTGCTCCAGCATTAGCAAAATGGCAGAATGCCATTGCTGTCTCTAACTCGAATACAGAGACGATTCCGATGTCACCATCGCTTGTTACTTGCTCGACTGCTGGCCAAAGCTTGGTAATTAGACCTGAGAATTCGTTTTCGGAAATAGGGACTCCGTTTATTCGAAACCGCTCAGTAATTTTATGAATTGAAGGGGATGTGAATAGACCAGTTTTATATCCAGTGCCTGCAAGTGACCAGGCGATTAAAGCAGAGGTGCTTCCCTTTCCTTTACTACCTGCAACATGGATGTATTTTTGTCCTTGGTGTGGGTTACCTAAGTAATTAAGAAGTCGCTCTACGCGCTTGAGGTGGAAATCGGGTGGGTCATTAGCGCGTGATTTTCTTTCAAAATCAGCGAGAGAAAGTAATTGTGATATCGCTTTGTTGTATTCCAAGGACATGGTTCGGTTGTGATCTTAATTGTGCGTCAATGGCATTAACATCAATCATACGTGCTACGACTTTAAAGTTTGTATTGTTAAAAATTGGTATCTTTTATTTGAAGTATTAGAAAAGGATGGTTGGTTTTCTTTATTCAATCGAATGTTAAATAAGAAACTTAGGAGATTCGTGAAATATCGGGACATTATTGAAAACGCCCTTCAAAATCATGGTGCTGATTATTGCGAGATCCGTATCGAAGAAACGGATAATACGCGGCTAACCTATCGGGGGGATTCACTCGACAGTATTGGGCAAACCAGTGGGCTTGGTGGAAATGTCAGGGCAGCCACAAGGGGCGGATGGGGATTCGCTAGTTTCAATAGCCTCGATGAATTGCGTTCGAAAGTAACCGATGCGACCACACAGTCTAGGGCTGTTGGTGACTCAAAAACCGAACTTGCTGAAGTTGATCATTGTGTAGATATAGTTCCACCACATATCGTTTGTGATCCATCTCGAATTCCTCTCGGGGAAAAGAAGCGAATTATGGATCACTATAAAGATTTACTTTTGTCAGTTAACGGTATTAGTAGCGCCGATATTATTTATGGAGATACGAGTCGGAAAACCTTTTTCGCAAATTCTGATGGTGCTTACATAGAACAAGAGCAGGTTCATGTGATTTCGCGTATTTCCGCTCAGGCGCGGGACGGCGGAGATGTTCAGCAAGCTGGATTTAGCCTTGGGTCACAGGGGGATTTTAACCTTGTTCTGGGTCTAGATGACCAAGTTATTGCTGCAGCGAAGCGCGCAGTCTCCTTGTTAGATGCTAAATCACTCGAGGGTGGGGAACGAACCGTCATCCTTGACCCCGTGCTCGCTGGGGTTTTTGTTCACGAGGCATTTGGGCATCTTTCAGAAGGCGATAATGTTTACGAAAATGAAAAATTGAAAGATATTATGTACATGGGCAGAAAATTCGGTGGTAAGCATTTGAACTTCACCGATGGTGCAGCCATACCCGGTTTGCGAGGCAGCTTCAAGTATGATGATGAAGGTACTCTGGCGACCCGCACACCGTTAGTTCGCGATGGCGAATTGGTAGGGAGATTGCACTCACGTGAAACGGCAGCCAAGCTTGGCGAGCGACCAACCGGAAATGCACGGGCTATCGGTTATAACTTTCCGCCTATTGTTCGAATGACAAACACGATTATTGAGCAAGGGGAAGCTACTTTCGATGATCTCATCCAAGGTGTTGAGGAAGGAGTGTATGTTCGAAATTGGTACGGAGGTATGACTCAGCACGAGATGTTCACGTTTTCGTCGGGCGAGGCATACATGATACGTAACGGGGAGATCCAGGAAGCAGTTCGACCCGTTATGCTGACAGGCAACCTATTTCAGACTCTTAATAATCTTGATGGTGTCGGAAACGATCTGGATATGAACCAAGGTGGCGGTTGCGGTAAAGGCGGTCAGTCTCCCTTGCCGGTTTCCAACGGTAGCCCCCATATTCGCATACAGAAGTGCCTTATTTCTGGGGCATAAATCATTCGTAAATAAAAATATGAAAAAACGAACTTGAGAGTAGAACTTTGAGCGAGTCACTTTTAACTGCCGCCACTTCAAAATTTGGGCAGGCTGAGGTTTACCGAGTCGAGTCGGAAAGCCATCCGGTTTTATTCGAGTCGAATAAATTAAAAGAAATCATGCGACGCGACACCTCGGGCGTAGCTCTGCGGGTGATCGATGATAAGCGAATAGGTTTTACTTCGACTACAAATTCCGAACGTGAAAAGGAAATGTTGGATCGCGCTGGCTCACTGGCTCCATTTGGATCGGAGGCTTTTTTCAACTTCCCAGAGCCCACTGAGTATCCGACTGTCGATATTTTTGATCCGGCTGTGCTAAAAATTTCACAGTCTTCGATGGTCGAAACTGGGCAAAGCTTGATCGAGCGTTTACTCGACGAATGGCCAGATCTTCTGTGCGACGCGCGTATTGGTTGGGGGACCGGTCGTGGACGGATAATGAATTCGTCTGGGATCGACCAGGCATACGAACAGACCAGTTATTATTGTTCTTTAGGTGCCCAATTAATACGCGGTACTGACATGTTGAATATTTGGACTGGCTCTAGTTCCAGCCATGTATTAGACGAAAATGAGCTTGATCGTTTGCTTCAGACTGTCAGGAGGTCGTTGCGATGGTCGGAAAATATCGCAAAGGCGACTCCGAGCACTGGTGATATTCCAGTAATTTTCACTCCACGTGGTTTCGCTGCAACTCTTCTTCATCCCTTACTTTCAGGATTTAATGGCAAAAATGTTGTCAATGAATCCTCACCGCTTTGCGAACGATGGGGTGAAAAGATTGTTGACGAACATATATCGGTTTATGACAACCCGTTGATAGCTGGTGCAAGCGGTAGCAGGCCTTTTGATGATGAAGGTGTTGCCAGTAGTAAGACCGCATTGATTGAGAATGGGATTGCGGGTCAGCCGCTTTTAGATTTGCAAACCGCTGGGCAGCTCGGCAAATTATCAACAGGTGCTGCTGGTCGTGGGCTGGCCACTACTCCTTCACCGACCTCATCGGTCATAGATGTTGCAGCAGGCGACACTCATTTTGAAGACATGATTGCAGGCATCAAAGACGGACTTATTGTTGAAGAACTACTCGGTGCTGGCCAAGGCAATGAACTGGGTGGTGATTTCAGGGCAAATGTATCGCTCGGTTATAGGATTACAAATGGTGAGATCGTGGGACGTGTTAAGGACACAATGGTTTCTGGAAATGTTTACAGTGTTCTCTCACAGGTTGAGTATATTGGCGATTCACCAGAGTGGATATTTGGATCATTGCGATCTCCTGCCATTCAATGTCGAGGCGTCGAAGTTGCTACGAAATCTGAATAGGAGATTTCGTAGTAACTGCGAGTTAGAATTTATTTATGGGTCTGGACGAATTCATTAACCAACTTCCCGAAGACGATCAATCGGCAATTAACTACGCGTCGCTGCCCCAACTTTCTCGATTAACGGGGCCTGAGGCAAGTGAATTCGGTCAACTTTGGCTGGAGTGGAGTTCTGAACGGGTTCTTAACATTGTTGAACGGATGGTCTCCCTTTGCGAGACTCAGCCTGATGTTGAGTTCGAGGTTATTTATAAGCAAGGCTTGAACCATCCTGATCCGGCGGTCCGTGTTGCTTCACTCAAAGGGCTTGAAGAGAGTGAAGATCGAGCGCTTGTAATACCGCTTAGTAAGGTACTGAAGTCTGATCCTGCACCAGAAGTACGGACAGCTGCCACCATCCCGCTTGCTCATCTTTCGATGATGGCCGAGATCGGTAAGCTTAGCTCGAGATACAGAGAAACTCTTGAAGATACGCTCTACGGTGTGTTGGAAGACGAACAGGAAATTCAAGATGTGAAGCTTAAAGTCATGGAGGCTGTTTCGGTTTTTGCTGCTGAACGTTTGACGACGCATATCGAGTTGGCGTGGGCTTCAGGGGATTTAAAGGCTCGGCAAAGTAGCCTTTTCGCTATGGGACAAACATCTGATCCTAAGTGGATTGGATATGTAATTCCTGACCTGGAGCACGATGCGGCTTCCGTGAGGTATGAAGCAGCGATGGCAATGGGCGAACTCGGGGACGAACATCATTTGCGTGTGATGGACGCACCTCTTGATGACGAAGATTTAACAGTTCAACTCGCAGCAATTTCTGCTGTGGAACGAATTGGTGGTGATGTAGCTAAGGCAAAACTTGAGTTGAAACTATCCAGCCCAGAACCTCAGGTGGTGGAGCTTGTCCAGCAGGCCTTGCAGACGATGAAGGACGAGGAAGATTTGGACGAGGTAGTGACACAGGAGATGGCACGCTCGATGTTTGGTTCCACCGACACCTTGCCTGGGATTGATACTGAAGGCTATGAGCCTGCCGAAATGGAAGGCTGGGAGAATCTACCCGATCCTAGTGAGGTAGATGACTTTGGAACTGGAGTTACTGATGAGGCTGAGGAACTGGGCCTCGATCGTGGCGATCCGTTCGATATTGATCTCCCGCCTGAAGATCCCTGGGACCATGAAGAGAATTTTTAACGTACTTTCTTCAGGCGATGGGTTTTTATTTTATGGTCTTAAAGTCTGCGGGCCTGCCTGAATGCGAGCTGCGCGGCTCCGAGTAAGCTGACATCATCTCCAAGGCGGGTCGCCGTTAAAGGAACACTTTCGCCGTATCCTGGCAGTGACCGTTGGATGACTGTTTTCCTTAGCTTGTCCCAATGTCGTTGTAACCCTTGGACTACTCCACCACCGATTACTAGTGCTTCGGGGTTGAAAACATTTATTAGCCCACCTAACCCGATACTGACATTTTCGATTGTTAATTCCACCACTTCCTGGGCAATTTCGTCTCCATCATCGGCAGCATCGAACACCATCCTTGAGGTTATATTACTAGGGTTGCCGTTGGCCATTTTGGCAAGGGGGCCTTCGCCGCTCCAGCGATCTTGGGCGATACGCGCTATTGCTGGTCCGGACGCGTTACCTTCGAAGCAACCGTCGCAGCCAACGTTACATTTATAAGCTCCTGTTCTTACAGAGATGTGCCCTACTTCACCCGCACTACCAGAAACCCCTGTGACCATTTCTGAATTCGCGATGATTCCTCCTCCAACACCTGTGCTGATCGTTACGTAGATGAGGTTCTCCGCTCCGAGATGGTCACCGAATCGAGTTTCTGCAAGGGCGGCAAGGGTAGCGTCGTGTCCGACCCAGACTGGTAAACCCATTGAAGCGCTCAGTTGAGGTTTCATGGTTTTGTCGTGCCATCCTGGAAGGTTGGGAGGATGATTATAGGTTCCGGTGTCTGGGCGAATTGGACCTGCTGTAGAAACTCCGATCCCAACGATTGTAGAATCGACTGGTGCCGTAGCTTTTGCGGAATTGAGTAGTCGACTTAATCGGTTGCTGGCATCCTCAATGCCCCGGTTGGGTTCGGTGTTTATCGAACCGCGCCCGGTCATATGACCTTCGGTGTCCACCAGTGCTGCTCTGATGTTTGTTCCTCCGATATCGGCGGCGAGAGCGAATTGAGTGTTTGTTATGTCCATATTCGAGATATTAGCAGTTCGTTTTACCTACGCGGTCGCTGGACGCTCCCTATTAAGGCGTTCATCATTTAAGGATGCCTGAAATTACTCATGACATAGATCTTTCATCGGTTCCGCATCGGCCTGGCCAATCTCAGGATTTGGAAGTTAAGCGCCAGCGAGCTTGGAGGCGATTGTCCGAGGAAGAAAAATTGTGGGTAGCTGATGCTTGGGACTTGACAGGGATGATTCCGTCTGCACCGGCCTTTCGAGAGATGCAGAATGCTTCTGATCGTGTTTTGTATGTGTTGGTCGGCACTGAGGAAAGTCTGACTCCCGATGAGTTGTGTTACCTGATGATCGCAAGGTGGTTTCGAAATATCGATCCAGCAACTGCTCGAGCTAAGATGGCTCAACTTGTGAGTCAGGGTTACGCCCGATATACCGGTATTGGCCGTACCACTGCGACAGAAGTAGGTTTGGTGAAGCTCGAAGAGATGGCAAAGCGACACTACGGTTATGCGGGCGGTGACGATGAGAGGCGTTTGGATCACCGTCGTGCGACGTCTAAAAATAGAGTTGTGGATCGAGGAGAATCTGATAGATCGAGTTTCGGTGATCGTAGCGCACCTACTGGTCGTTTCCGGAAGGAAATTTCAAATAATAGTGGGCCCGAGGTTCGCCGAGATGGTTGGAGTCGTTAATTATCGGTAATCTTCCGCGTTGTCGACAGGTGCATACCCAATGGTCTTATTAGCGTGGTCGGTATCCCAAAATCGCCAGGTGTTATCCGACACTCCGTAAAAGATTTCATAATCGAGAGCCTGAGTGAGGCATAGTCTGACCAGTTGCGTTAGATCTCGGTGGCTGAGCCATGTTGCCATTGACCGGATCGATCCCTCGGGACTGTTCTGTGGGTTTACAGTACCGATCCTCAGGCATGCTACCTCTAGACCAAAATGCTCATTGTAATATCGTCCGGTTGCTTCACCGAAAACTTTACTCACGCCATAATCAGAATCAGGCCTAACTGGAACACGATGATCTATTTGCTTGAATTTGTTTGGGATAAGTCCTTGATAGTCGCCAACGCGAATTCGGCTATATGGTTCATCAAGTTCAAAATTTCCAACAGCATGGTTTGAACTCGCAAAAATCACACGCTTAACACTGTTCGCTCGACACGCCTCGTAAACATTGTGGGTAGTTGATATGTTGTTTTTCAAAACATCAACCCAAGGGGTTTCAACAGGAGCATTTGCTGCAAGGTGTATTACCGCATCGATTCCAACAAATGCTTTTGACATTGATTCGTAATCTGAACCATCACAGATAATAGTAGGAACATCTGGAGCGCGGTCTGATTTCTGAGAATCGAGTCCTGAGAAGTCGAATTGATCGGTCAGTGCGCTAATTAATGTGAATCCGATGAGTCCGGATGATCCTGTTACGAGAACTTTCATTATGATCTCCCGGGTTAGCTTTTGTATTGCGTTGATCAGGATGAATGATCTGGTTAGCAATTCTCAGAGCGTTAAAATTGGCGCATTTTCAACTTGCTATTATCCTTTTAATTTGTATTCACCACTATGGGGTGCTTCACTTTTTAAGTGATTTCCTTGTGCCTTTTGCGTTATTACTTTCTGCTTGTTGAGCATCAACTCCCTCGAACTCTGCCCAGAGAACTAGCGAAATCTGAAATTGAGCTTTTTACTATGAGAATGTGCACTCAGCAGATTTTGTAAGAGATTTTGCGTTGATCATGGTCGCAGCAGCTGTGGCCTTGATCCTTTTCCGCTTGATTCGGCAACCTCCGATTCTTGGTTATCTGCTCGCGGGCCTGCTAGTAGGTCCTTTCGCGTTACAGGGCAGATTCGTTAAAGATACCGAAACTGTGTCATTGGTTGCTGAAGTGGGATTAGTTGTGCTGCTGTTTTCCATTGGTGTTGAGTTCGGATGGGAACGAATTCGAAAAGTTGGACTACGTGTCGTATTGATAGGCGCAGTTGAAATCACGGGGATGATTTTGCTGGGTTACTTTTTGGGCCTTTCGCTTGGATGGTCTCCTACAACATCGATATACCTCGGAGCCGCTCTAGCTTTCTCTAGTTCAGCAGTCCTTGTACAAATTCTGAGAGAAAATGGTCAATTGATGTCGCTTAGAGGCCAGCTGGTTGTGGGTATATTAGTCGTCGAAGATTTTGTGGCAGTTGTTATCCTGGCAGTATTTTCTGGATACGCGACCCAGGGTGATGAAAGTGCTCTGCAAGTATGGCCAATTGCAATCAAAATGGGTGTGTTTGCTATTGGAGCTCTGGTATTCGGCACTCTGTTTGCTCCCCGCTTGATGGATTTGTTGGATTATCTGAAATCTCGTGAGACCCTTTTGATCGGAAGTCTGGGCATATGTTTTGGTGTGGGACTTTTAGCTAGAGAGATGGGGTTGTCTGCTGGAGCTGGCGCTTTCTTGATTGGAACGGTGCTTGGTGATACTCGACATCGGGATCAAGTTGCTCGACTTATTACTCCTGTTCGTGATGTATTCGCAGCGTTATTTTTTGTTTCTATTGGGATGTTGGTCAATATGGCCGATATACCGCAGTTCTTTGGGACTGCTTTGATTGTTACTGGAGTGCTTCTCGTTGGAAAAATCTTTGCAGCCACTATCGGTACGCTTTTGACAGGGCACGATGGCGAAACCGCACTTCAGGTAGGCACATCTATGCCGCAACCCGGGGAGTTTTCATTGGCGATTGCGCGGTCTGGTAGTGAGTCAGCTGCTGTTGGGTCCCAACTATATCCCGTAGTAACTATAAGTACATTATTGTCATCATTTATTTATCCGATCGTATTTAGGTCACATAAACCAATCGGTTTGTTTTTTACGTGGTTGTTGCCGAGGAAAATCAAGGAAGATTTAGCGGCTTTCACATCAACCATTGGAACGGCCAGAGGTGCAATCACTCCGGCAAAATCTGTACCACATGATTTTGTCGGTGATTTGCGTTCGCTTACGGTTAACTTTGGGATTATTGGACTTATCGTGGTTGCTGGGATACTGATTTCAAAGGCTGGAATGGCGTTAGCCGTTGAGCTGGGGATTATGCCAGACCTTGTCGGTGTAGTAATTCTCTCGATAGTTGTAACTCTTGCTGTTCCAGCTGCAGTTATCCTGTGGGGAGTTTTATCAAGAATCGGGACGACACTAGCTCGACGTGTATTTATTCGTTTGAAAGTCTCGGGCAATTTAAATGTGGCTGGTGACGTTATGATTTTCGGTGTTTCGAGTGCTTTCTTACTTGCCGTGGGAATCTGGGTGGTGACACAGTTGCTAGAAGTTATCCCTGTGTCAGATATTACGTCTCCTATCGTAGCGATTGTTATGATTTTCACTGCGGCTCTAACCGCTACCATAGCAATGAGAATCCACTATCAAATGGATAAGACATTTCGCAGAACAGTTTTAGGGGATTCTTCGGTGCATTCAGGTGATAAGGCTGAAGTTGGAGGGACGGAAAGAGATTAGCGATCGCAAAATGTCATGTTCATGTTTATGCGACAGAATCTTCATAGCTTTTGACCCATATACTTTTGCCACACTCAAGTCACTAAGCATCAGATGGATTGCCAAATATGACTCATGTATCGGATGAAATAATTGATCGGTTTAGGAATGTGACATCTGCTACAGCCTATAGCGCTGTATGGAGGCTCGCTCCGCCGGATGGTCAAGAATGGTTTGCTTCGGCCAACTACCAGTTGTGTCTTATGCGCAGTGTTAAAGCTTTCACGCCTGGTAAGAAATTAGTAGGTCGAGCACAAACCCTTCGTTACCTTCCTGCGAGGCCAGATTTATTGGAGGAAACAAGGCGAGGTGCGGATTCTCCTGAATATCGAGCGATGGCTAAGTGCGGTCCTAACGATGTGCTGGTGATAGAGGCCCATACCTTTGATCAGTACTCGTGCACTATGGGTAATA
>PVBE010147680.1_pt1 | contig 16033 bp, 13 predicted proteins | sample 1631181 | NCBI WGS metagenome assembly PVBE01 (sample SAMN08397723, study PRJNA350692) | Marine metagenome, whole genome shotgun sequencing project. | isolation source: water | place: Pacific Ocean | collected 2012-04
CTGCGCCGAACGCCCAGCTGCGCGTGGTCAACCCTCACGTGGCCGCCGCTCTCACTGGCGTCAGCTGCGCCCTGCTCGTCTGCCCTGGCGCGCTGCCGTCGTGCATGGGCGGCGTCAGCTCCTTCGGCTTCAGCGGCACGATTGTGCACGCAACCCTTCGCAGTCGGCCGGGATGGAATTCGTCCCGGCCAGCGAAACCTCCTGCATGAGAAACCCTTTTTGCTGCAGCATGAGGGCGAACTTCGAGTATCCCCACTGGCCGCCCTGATCGCTGGCGCGATGTTCGCCGTGCCCGGTGACAAAGCCGACCTTGGTTTGCTCCCCCTCGGTTACCGCGACGATGGACGAGGTGAACAACTGTTCGCCGACGAAATGCGTCCGGCGCGCCTCGCGTTTTTCCATGAACTCGGAAAAGTCGAGGATCGACAGTTCGCTGTCGTTGACCGACTTGACACGCTCGTTCACGGCAAACAAAACGCGGTTGCCCGGCGCGTTGGCCGGGGAGCGCAATTCCTGTTGAACCGCCTCAGCACGGGCGGGATCGCGCGCGAGGTCGACCAGTTCCAGCTTTACCCGAGACGTAACCCGCTCGTACTCGAGCAGCAGGTTCCTGACCGGCTCAAACAAATCCGACTGTGTGTCGAACAGCGCCACCACGCGCACGTCGTTTGTCAGCGAGCCAAGGACTTTTTTAGTGAGCGGCGACAGGCTGTGGTCGGCCGACTGGGCGAGCGCGAACTTCGCCGGGTTGCGCAGCGCCAGCAAGTTCACCAGCAGCACGCACACGATGGCCATCAGCGCTGCGAGCAGGACCCGCCGTGAAATCACCCGCCGTATCGTGGGCGAAAAGCTGGCAAATTTGGACTGCTCTTCCATCGATTATTTCCAGCGCCGACTCTCGACGACTTTGTGGGTGAGATACAAAAACAGCCCGGTCAGACTCAGAAAAAAAACAATCGCCCCGAGGTCGACCACGCCGCGGGTAAACGATTCCATGTGATTGGCCAGCGAGATGTGCCGCGCCAGTTGCGAGAGCCAGTCCGTCCGGTCGCCGGCGAAGTACGAAAAGAAGCCGGTGAAAAACAGCGCCGCTCCCAGCGCGAACCCGCTCACCGCCGCGACTGCCTGGTTTCGAGTCAGCGCCGACGCGAAGCAGCCGATCGACATGTACAGGCAGCCGATCATCAGGATGCCCAACGCCGAGGTGAACATCGTGCCCAGCCCGAGCACCGCCGATTCACCCACATAAAAACGGACGACAACCGAGCAGATCAGCAACGGCACCCAGAGGATCATGTAAAAAATCAGTGCCCCGGCGAACTTCGACAGCACCACCTGCCAATCGCCGATCGGCGCGGTCATCAGGCTTTCGTACGTACCGCTGGCGCGCTCCATTGCAAAGCTGCGCATGGTGATCACCGGCGCGATCAGCAGCAGGATCACCCAGAAAAAATAGGTACCGTAAAATACCTGCGTCACCGGCATCGGTGTCGCTTCGCCGTTCAGTCCAGAGAGCACCACGAGGAATCCAAGCCCGATGAGGAACATCACCGCGGCGATGATGATGAACCCGGTCGGCCCCTGAAAAAACGCCGACAACTCTCGGCGTACCAACGCGCGAAAGACGCTCATTGCGGTTCCTCCTTTTCCTGCGTGAGGCTGACGAATAAATCCTCGAGCGACGGAGCCCTGCGTGACAGCTCGCGCAACGGCCAGCCGCGTTCGTTGGCTGCGGCGAAGACGCGCTCGCAGGCGCTTCCGTCGATGGCCCCGGCAAACTGGCATCGCACGTAGCCGTCCGGTTGCCCTGCAATCTCCGCTTGGCCAAGCGCCAATTCAGCGGCCCACTGTTGCACCTCCGGCAGTGGGGCCTGCATCTCGGCCGTCACCGTTGCGTTTGCCTTGGCCATTAAATCATTCAACGCCCCGCTGGCCAGAAGCCGTCCCTCGTGCAGGATGACGACGCGGTCGCAGGTCATCTCGATCTCGGACAGGATGTGTGACGAGATCAGCACCGTGTGCTCGCCGGCCAGTTCGCGGATCAATTGGCGCACGGAGCGAACCTGATTGGGATCGAGGCCAGACGTCGGCTCATCGAGCACGATCAACTCCGGCTTAGCCAACAGCGCATCGGCCATGCCAACCCGCTGCCGGTAGCCACGCGAGAGCTGGCCGATGAAGCGCTTGGCCACGTCGGCAATACCGCACTGCTCCATCGCTTCGCTGACTCGACCGGCGATCTCGCGCTTGGCTAAGCGCTTGAGCTCGGCACGAAACCCGAGGTAGTCCGCCACGCTCAGATCAAGCGGCAGCGGGTTGTTCTCCGGCATATAGCCGATGCGTTCGCGCACGCGGTCCGGCTGCTCAAACACGCAGTCGCCCCCCACGCGCGCCGTCCCCGACGTTGCTGCCATGAAGGTGGTGAGGATGCGAATCGTGGTGCTTTTGCCGGCGCCGTTTGGCCCAAGAAAACCGACCACCTCGCCGGCGTTGACCGAGAACGACACACCGTCCAGCGCCATGTGTTGTCCATAGCGCTTGGTCAGGTGTTGCACGTCGATCATCGGTGTCGCCATCCGAAAAGCCGCACCAACCTAACGGCCCAGCCCGCCCGAAGGCAATCCGCGCGTGCTGCGTCACAACGGGCTGGCCGCGTTAATCGCCGCCCACTAGACTCCGCGCATGGAGGTGCTTGCCTGGCTGTTGGCCGGACTTGCGGGCTACTTGCCCGGATCGGTGCCGGCCGGATTCATCGCCGGCCGGATGAAGGGCATTGATCTGCGCGAAGTTGGCAGCGGCAACATCGGCGCGACCAACGCCCTGCGCAATCTCGGCACTGGCATTGGGATCGCCGTCCTCATCTTTGACGCCCTCAAAGGCCTGTTGCCCTGCCAGTTTTTCCCGGGGCTATTGATGGGCTTGTTCCCCGAGGGGAGCGCACCGGCGCCGGAGTCGCTTGGCCTCGTGGTGGGTGCTGCGGCGATCCTTGGCCATAATTTTCCCTGCTGGCTTCGGTTCAAGGGCGGGAAGGGGATCGCGACCACGGCCGGCGTGATCGGAGGCCTCGCCCCGATCCCGTTCGCGGTCTGTCTTGGATCGTGGATCCTGTTTTTTGTGGCGACACGCTATGTCTCGCTGGCATCCATCGCCGCCGCAGTGGCACTGCCTATCGCGGCTGCCGCCTGGCCAATCGAAGACATGAACCGCTTCGGGCCACTTTTTTGGATCTGCCTCTTCCTCGGCGTGATGGCTGTCTGGAAACATCGCTCCAATCTCCAGCGACTCAGGCAAGGGATCGAGCCAAAAGCTTGGGGTGCGAATAAGGACAGCGACTGACATCCGCAACTTGTCGAGGTGCGGATACGGCGGTAGTCTCTCCCCGGTTCCACGATCGAAATGAAAACGAAAATCATCCCGATTATCGTTCTGGCGATGTTCGGTTTTGTCGTTGCTGGGACGGCCATTGCTGACGCGCCGAAAACTCAACCGGCTCACGAGGCCTTGAAAGGGGTGCGGCCATTCATCGGAAGCTGGACGGCGGAGTCGGATGCGTACGAGGGATTTGAAGGCAACGAGGACGGCGGGAAAAACGACATGGTGTTTCGCTTCCGTTGGCTGCAGGAAAAGGCGGCGCTTGAGTTCAGCTCACGGATCATCCACAAAAAAACCGGCAAGAGCTTTAACTCCGGCAGCAAGATTATGTCTCTCAACGCCGGGACAGGTCAGTTGCAGGTATTCGGCTACGGCTACGACGGGGACGTCTATTTTTCGAACACCGGCGCGATGGACTTAAAGGACAAAAAGATCACTTGGAAAATGAACGAGGTCACAATTAACAAGACGAAGTCCAAATACACCGTGACGTTCTCCTTGGAGAATCCGAATCTGTTATCCGTTCAGATGATCGATCGTGTTGTGGATGGGAAAAAACAGGAGGACTGGATCGCCAAGCTGCGTCGCAAAACAAAAAACAGCGAAAAGTAACCCAAGCGTCCCACCGCTTGGCCAAGCGGTGAGTTTGGAGTGCGCCGGCAGAGCGAAGCGGCGACGGCGCTTTCAAAAACCGGGCACTGAGAACTGGCTAAACCGACAAATCTCAAAAAGCGGCGTCGCGCTGCGCTCTGCCACCGCAGTCCAAAGGGCGCCTGGCTTCTGCTTGCGATGAATGAGTTTGCAGTGTCGGGGCGGTGTGTCCAGATTGGTTCGCGCCTGCGGGCCATCGGAGATCAGATGATTCAAGAAAGGGGGGCACAGATTTGAAAACCACAGTGATTGGTGCCGGGGCATGGGGTACGGCCCTGGCGCGGCTTGTTCACGTGGCCGATGGTGAGGTTTGCCTCTGGGGGCGAGACGTCGATGCCCTGACCAAGCTGGCCTCCACCGGACGTAACGAGCGCTATCTGTCCGGGGTTGAACTGCCGGCCGGCATCCCAGTCGAGCCGGAGTTGGACGCGGCAATTGATGGGGCGGGGTGCGTTGTGCTGGCGCTGCCGTCGGTTGCGTTTCGCGGTGTGAGCGAGCGCTTGGCCAAGTTTGACGGCGTGGCGGTCAGCGTGACCAAGGGGATTGAGTTCGACACCGGCCTGACGATGGGCGGTGTCCTCGGTGAGACGATGCCCTTAGCCAAGGTGGTGGCGTTGTCCGGACCGACGCTGGCCGAGGAGGTTTGCCGCGACATGCCCACTGCGGCTGTGGCGGCCAGCGATTCCGACGAGGCGGCCGCGACGGTGCAGCAAATTTTTCATCGGCCCACGTTTCGCGTGTACACAAGTGGGGACCCGATCGGCGTGGAGTTGGGTGGTGCACTAAAAAACGTCATTGCGATCGCTGCGGGGGCATCGGCCGGGCTGGGATTTGGCGACAACTCCAAGGCGGCATTGGTGACCCGTGCCATCGCGGAAATTCGCCGGCTCGGCGTGGCCTGCGGAGCCAGGGCGGAGACCTTCGCAGGGTTGGGTGGATTGGGCGACCTGACGGTCACCTGTTTTTCCAGCTTGAGCCGGAATTACCAGTTTGGCCTGCGGATCGGCGCAGGCGAAAAACCGCAGGACATCCTCGCGGACTCCGCCTCGGCGGTGGAGGGCTACCCGACCGCGCGTTCCGCGTGGAACCTCGCGCAGTCACGCAACGTCGACACCCCGATAATCGACGAAGTGTACGCCATGCTACACGAAGGCAAGGATCTCCGGCAGGCACTGCTCGACCTAACCACCCGAGTCAGCAAGGCGGAAGATTAGGCCAAGCGCTTGGCCAAGCGGTGGGGTCAGAGCCAGCGTGTCCGGTTTTGTTTGCGGACGAGGGCGTCGGCCTCGGGGATGCCCTTGGCTTTCATTGTCTCGCCGTCCCACTTTAGGTTTTTTTGCAGCTTGAGTGCGACGATGCCGGACAGCCCGATCTCGGTGAGATGTCCACCGATCTCGAACGGCGCGAACGTCTTGCCGCCGTCAAGGATCGCATCGGTCCATTCCCGGAAATGCCCATTCGCGCGTGGGAGGGTTTGGGCGACTTTTTTCGCCTCACCGTGATTGCCTGCGCCGACGAATTTTTTCTCGTCGTTCAACTTGACGTAGCACTGGGAATTCCACAGGCCGGAGGAGAGCAGGCCGTTCTCCGCCTCGACCACCGCACCCACGCGGGGGACGCTGCCGAAGGTGCCGATCATGGCATCGATGATGTGACTGGGCGGCATGTCCACGCCGCCGGTGTAGTAGATCAGGTTCACTGCGGCGCGTTTACCCTCTGCCGGAAAATGGAACGTGTGTGTCACGGCTTTGGCGTAGGTCTCGAAACCGGCCTTCTCCACCTTGCTGATGCGGACTTCGCCCGGGTACTTCAGGTTGAGCGCGCGCACCGGCATGTTGAACGAGTGACAGCAAAAGTCGCCGACGGAGCCGTTGCCGAAGTCGTACCAGCCGCGCCACTTGCCCGGGTGATAGACGCCTGCCTTGTACGGACGCAGCGGCGACGGGCCGCACCAAAAATCCCAGTTCATTCCCTTGGGCACTGTGTCTTCGCCGGCCGGTCGGGCGCCGCCGTTGGGCCAACCGTGTGCCGGGTGCCAAACGTGCACGTTGGAAACCTGGCCAAGCAGGCCGGCTTGGATCAGTTCAATGCTGCGACGCAGGTTGGGCGAGGCGCTGCCCTGGTTGCCGGTTTGCGTGACGACTTTCGCCGTGCGGGAGAGATTTCGCAGATCGCGCGACTCGGCAACGGTGTGGGTCAGCGGTTTTTCGCAGAAAACATGTTTACCGGCTTTCATGGCGGCGGTGCAGATCGGGGCGTGCCAGTGATCTGGCGTGCCGATCACCACCGCGTCGAGCGATTTTTCGTTCTCCAACATCTGCCGGTAATCCATGTAGGCGTTGATTTTGCCGGCCTTGTCCTTGTGCCGGTTGCGCGAGCGGTCGGTCTGATTGGGGTCGACGTCACAAAACGCGACGACGTTGTGGCCAAGCTGCAGAGTGTTCCGGACGTGCCCCTGAATCTGGCCGCCCATACCGACGAAACCGATGTTGAGTTTTTTGTTCGCCCCGAAAACCGAGCGGGGGAGGATGGCCGGTGCGATCGCGGTGGCCGCGAGAAAAGTCCTGCGTTTCATGGTTTGTGCTGACATAAAAACTGAAATTGGTCGGACGGCTTCTGTCACAAATCCTCCGCGCTGAAAAGCCCAAAAAAAGCGCTTGGCCAAGCGGGTTAGTGGGGCTTGGGATTAGTGTAGGTGGCGGCTGTTTTTTCGTTGCCGGGGCTGCGGACGCACTTGGCGTTTTTGCAGGCCTCGCCGCTGTCAATTCACTGCCGCACCCAGCGGGTGGCTTGGGCGACGCTCCATTGGAACTTGCGGGCGTGTTCGCGGATGAGGAATGGTAGGTCCCTCGTGTCGTCGAGAGTGAAGTCGGGAGAGAGCCTCTCGCGGAGGTTGTCGAGCGTTTGCGCTTGGCCAAGCGCTTGGCTGCCGCCGAGCCACTCGGCCTTGGGTGTGTATTCCTCGAGCCAGGTGCAGGGGGTGGCGATGATCAACTGGCCGCCGGCCGGGAGAAGCCCGGGCAGTTGCTCGAGGCACTTGGCCGGGCAGGGGAGGCGATCGATGAGATTGGCCATCAGCACGATGTCGAATTGGCCAAGGCCATCCCGCAAAAACGTGGCGTCGCCTTGCTCGAACCGGACGCGGGTGCGATCCACCTCGGTCGGCACCTCAGCGATGGCCGCCTGGCCAAGCTCGCCCTCGACGGCGAATGAGTAGTCGAGCCGGCCGCCGCGCTGGAGTTGACCGGCGGCGGTGATGAAACTCTCGGACAGGTCGATGCCGATCACCTCAGTGCAGTGCCGGGCGAGTTCGAAGGTCGAGCGGCCCACGGCACAGCCAAGGTCGAGCGCCCGGGCGTTGGCCGGGATAGTTTCTGTGTCGACGCATTCCGTGACGCAGCGCAACGGGTAGTCGAGCGCGTCCGTTGGTCCAAACTCCCACGGCAGCACCTCGTCCGGTTTGCCGTAGTGGAACAGCAGGTATTCGGAGAGCGCCTTGTCCGTCTCGTAAAAACCGTCGGGCATCAAATGGAGTCGAGGTAGGCGAGCAGGTCGGCCAACTGTTCCGGAGTCAACCCGGCGACGAGGCCGGGCGGCATGGAGGAGGCCGGTATCTTTTCGCGTTTTTTGATCTGCTTGGCCGGTAGTTCGGCGACTACTCCGGCGGCGTTGCGGATGCTGATCGTGTCCGCGCTCTCCAGCGTGACAAAACCGAGGTGCACCGAGTTGTTGTCGAGAGTGAACGAGTAGGTGTCGAAGCCCTGCGCGACGATGGCGTTGGGGTTGAGGATGGACTGGATCAGCTCGCGCGTATTGTAGCGTTTGCCGATGTCGGCGAGGTGCGGGCCCTTGGGCGTCTGGCCGTCGCGGGTGGTGTGGCAAAAAATGCAGGCCTGGCTGGTGAACAGTTTCTCGCCCCGCTTGGCGTTGCCCTTGGTCTTGATGGCACGCTCGGTGGTGACTTTTTCGCCGAGGGTGGCGATCCAAGTTTTCGAATCGCCGGTTGGCTGCGGGATGCGGATCGGGACGTTGGCAGTGTCGGCGTTGGCGATCGTCTGACCGCTGGGCAGGCCGTCAATCTTGACCTTGTGCCGGGCGAGGACGGCTTTGACGAGGTCGACCGTTTCCTTGGGCGCTTGGCCAAGCGCGGCCTTCAGACCGGAGTCGATCCTGTCGCTGCCGCTCCACTTGGCCCGGTCGAAGTACGGGCCGCTGGTGTCCGGCCGGGTGCCCCACCAGCCCTGCGTGTAGTCGCCCTCGCGGTGGTACAGTCGAACGAGCGTGGTGAAGGTGGCGGGATCCGGCTTGGCCTTGGCCCGGCTGATGAGGGTGTCCACGACTTTGTCGTCGTGAATGTACTTGAGCACGCTCAACGCAGTGGCACGGTGATCGGTGTCGAGCGCGGCCAACAGGGTGTCGATCGGCTTGAGGGCGACGAGCGCACGCGTGGCAAGGTGCGGGATCACCGCGGCCGGGTTGGGCTCGTTTTGCTTGGCCAAGCGCGGCGCGGCGGCGTGCGGCAGGATGGCCCGCGCAGCGGAGGCATCGCCGAGGCGGCCAAGGCTGACAAGCGCCTGGGCGCGGACGCGCAGATCGCCGCTCTTGAGCGCGCGGACGAACGGGGCGGAATCGATGTTGTCGAGTTGGCTCGAGCGGTCAGTGAGTGCGCGGAGGGCGAACTCAGTGATGTTCGGCTGTTCACTGAGCTTGAGCAGATTGGCCGTTGCCGCGGGGCCATCGAGCTGCTTGAGAGTGAATATCGCAGCCATCCGTCCGGCGAGCGGGATGCCTGAGTCGGAGGCGAGTTTGACGAGTGCCTTGGTGCGTTGTTCATTGCGGCCGCGCCGGAGAATCTCGAGTTGGCCGTGCAGGTTTTGCACCTGGCTCGGGCCGGTAAGCAGGGCGTAAAGCTCCCTGTCACTGAGTTGAGTGACGTCGGGGAACGGTTTTGGTTTATGGTTTTTCGGCGTGAGCTGGACGACGAAGCCAACGTTTGGGTGACTGTAGCTGAAGCCGCCGCCCTGCCAGCTTGAGACGTACATCCGGCCGCTGCCGTCGACGTCGATGTCGGTCGGTCGGTTGATGGCAAGAAACGTCTCCTGATGCGCGTCAAACGTGGCTCCATTGGGTGCGGGGTTGTGGAGGAACACCGCGCTGCGACCCCAGTCGCAGGTGTACACTCCGTGGCCGAACGGCTCGGGCCAGCGGGTGTCGTGATAAAACATCCCGCCGCAGCCGGAGCCACCGCCGTAGTCGGCCAGGGCCGGCATGATTTCTTCCGGGAAATTTTTGTACCACGACGGGTAACCGTACTCGGCGGTCTGGATGACGTGCGAAAAACGGATGTCCCAGCCACCGCCGTCGTTGGTGTTGTCGCGGGTGAAGATGTTCATATACGGGTCGATGCAGGCGTCGAGGATGTTGCGCTGCCCCCAGTTGTAAATCTCCATTTCGGTGCCGTCCGGGCGCACGCGGACGATACCGCCGCCGCGCCGGCTCAACGTGCGGCCGTCCGCACCGACTGCGTTGTAAAAACCGAAGTCGCCGACGGCGATGTAGATCCATCCGTCGATGCCCATGCGAATGCCGTTGGTGGTGTGGTCGGCGCCGCGTTTGCCGACGTAGTCGGTGCTGATACCACTGACGAGCCGTTTATCCCGATCGGCCACACCGTCGCGGTCGGTGTCCTCGTACAGTGTGAGGTAGGGAGGGTGTAGCACCCAGAGCTGGCCATTGTCGTAGATCAATCCGCGCGGGTGATCCATCTTTGCGAAAGTGTTTACCTCGTCGGCCCTGCCATCGCCGTCGGTGTCGAGACAGCGCACGACACGACCCCGGCCCTTTTCCTTACCAAGCGAGCCCTGTTCGTCGATGCCGACAAACAGTTCCCCGGTCGATGCCGCCGTGAGGCAGACCGGGTAGTTCACCAGCGGCGGCTGCGCGAACACGGTCAGGTTGAAACCATCCGGCGGGTTGACACGCGGCTCGTTGGTTTTCGGGGGGGCGTTGGTGCTTTTTTGTGAAGCCTTGACAACCTTGCGCGGCAGCTCCGGCAGGGCGCCGGAGTGGGCCTCGAATTCCCAAAAACTGCCCCAGTAAGCTGGCTTGGCACCGAGATAAGTGATCTTGAAATACCGTGTGTTTTTGGCGTTGACCTTGTGCGGGGTGACCTGCCGCACCTCCTTGTTTTTGGATTGGTCGACGAGCAGCTTCCAGTCCTTGGCGTCGGCGGAGCCTTCGATCCTGTACTGGTACGCGCCGTTGGCCTTTTCCCAAATGAGCCGGACGTTTTGGATGTCCTGCGCTTGCCCTAGGTCTACCTGCAGCCACGAACCGGGCGCGCTGTTGGCGGCGCACCAGCGGGTGGTGGGATCGCCGTCGACGGCGTGCTTGGCTAGGTTGCCCTTGTTGGACTCCTCGGAGTTGGCGGTTACCTTTTTGCCGGTGGCTGCGTTCCGCGGAACACTATTTTTGGCGTTTTTTTTTCCGCCAGCCGACTTCGGCTTGGGCTTGCTGTTGAGGTCGAACGACTCGTTCTTCGGCTTGGCCACCTTCATGTCCTCGCGCTTAACCGCCCAGAGGATTCCCCGGGCGACAAGGTTGAGGTAGCGGGGATCGGCTACGGTGACGTTGTTGTGCCCGATGGATGTGCTGAAGACGCGTGTGCCGTTGTAGTCGTTTGTCCATGCGACGACTGCCTTGCGGTTGCCCTGCACGCCGCGTGCGACGACCTTGGCGTTCGGGAGCACCTGCACGTTGTTGTAAAGTTCCTCCCGTTGAGTCGTCCAGTTTTCGACGCCCTTGGTGATGAACGGTACGTTTTTCTCAAACTTAATTTCAATCGGTTGCTGCGGGCCGTGGCCGGTGGATTGCAGGCCGATGTACTCGAACCACTTAGCATTGTCGGCACCAGGCTTGACCGGTTTGCGGAAGTCGCCGGAGCGGTACGAGTGCATGGCACAGTGGAGGTTGACACCGGGGACACCCTTGCGATGCGGCGCGAGCACGCCGGCGATGGTGTCCGCGTCGCTGATCCCGGCCGCGCATTCGTCGTGGATGATGATGTCGTAGCCCTTCGCGTAGCCCGGTTTTCCAAAAATGGGCAGCGGCGGCTTAGTGCTTTTGTCGTCTGAATGCGCCTGATCGATGATGATGTTGATCCGTCGCTCGAGACCCTGCTTGAGGATGTCCTTTTGCTTGGCGTAATCGTGGCAGCATCCGCCGGTGATCAGCAGGGCACGCAGCGGCTTGTCCGCAGCGTGGAGGTTTCCGGCCAACAGGCCGGCCAGCGTGAGGGCACAAATGAGGGTTCGCATGGGTGGTCCAGATTAATTGTCAGGTTGGTTCAACGCGTCGCGAAGGTGCGCGGCGGGTTGGTAGTTTTCAAGCACAACGATCGTCTCGCCTTCGCGGTGCATGCGCGCCTGTGCGACGGTGATGTCGGGCGTTTTGCTCGGGGAAAACAGGATGTCGTCGTGGGTGGCGTTGTTGGCTTTGGCAAACTTGTCCGGGGTCAGGTTTCCTCCGAGGTGGTCACTCCGGCCGGTGGCGACGTGCAGGGTGCCGAGGATTTTTTCGTCCTGAATGTCGCGCCCCGAGACCGGCAGTTCCTGCGTGCCGAAGCCGAGTTCGCCGAGTTCGCCTGTGACGGGATCGCTTGCGAGCTTGGTGTTGTGAGCGTCGATGGTCGCCTGCTCGCCACGCAATAACGTGGCGCGGACGATTCTGCCGTCTTCGACTGTCTGCAGGCCAAGCGTGTCGTCTGCGTACTGCATGACGAACTCTCCCTCGCCTCCAGTCGGGACGAAGTAGACCTCGCCTGCCGGTAGGTTGGCCACGTCCGGCTCGTCGGCGAGACAGATACCATGGCTCTTTTGCGCCTCCTGTCGTTCGCACTCAATTTTGAGCGTGTGAGTGATATCGCCGTACTGGAAATCGATCTCGAAATGATCGGCACAGGTCAGGGCGAGGCGCAGTTTCTCCGCATCCTTGCTGACCTCGTTATAATCTACGGCTAAACCGCTACCCAAGATGATGTCGTTCACTCCATGAAGAGTTGCTCCGCGAAAGCCGATTCGCTTGGCAAAAGCTGTTAGAGGGGCAGTAGCGGAGTAGGTTGAAATGCAGAGTATGATGTCATATTTTTCGTATACATCTCGTTCTAAGCTTATTTCATTACCTTCCTTTGTTACTGCTGAAGCAGGTAAGTCAAGGTTACTACCACCAGTTTCCAGATAGGCAAACATCTCACCTCCAATTAAGTTGAGATCATCCATCACTCCATCATGCAAAGATTTATAAAATGAATCGTGAGCGTGTTTTTGAATCGAAAACTCAGGATAATTAATGAATTCGAAATTTTTAAATAATTTTAGATCTGGAAGATCAATTAAGATGCAGATTTTTTCACCGATCTTCGGTCTGAAAGTATTTTCAATTAGTCGGGTGAGAGAAAATTCCGGAAATGTTCTGGCTTCCATAAGCAATACTAACAATCAGACAAAAATCGGCAAATGTAAGAATTGTTACTTTGTATCAAGGTTCTGATTCAACTCCTCGGTAGTGACGTTGGATGGTACGCCGTTCTTAGGCACCTTGGCCTTGGCGATCCAAAGCAGCCCGTTGAGGACGGCTTTGCGGTAGTTGTCGTTGCCCCAGTTTTTGTGCTTGTGGCCTCCGGTGAAGCCAAAGCCGCGGCCGCCGTTCTTGCGGACGTACGACCACATCATCGTCTCCGGCCGGCCCTTCTCGGCTTGGATGTGCTTGTACGGGCCCTTGGGCCAGACGTACGGGCCGTTGCGTACCTTATCACTGGGCGTGGCAACGAGGATCGGGGTAATCTTGCCGACGCCGTCCTTGCGGAAGCGCATGTTGAAGTACCACTCGTCCACCACCTTGAACGGCTTGACGCCACGGGCGATCGGGTGCTTGGGAAAGGTTTTGAAGTCCGGGGCCCACATCGGATTCACCGAGTAGGCGTGCTCGTAGTAGCCGCCGATCCAGTCCTGCATGTATTTGCCAGGATCGCCCTTGGGCACCTCGACCCCGTAGTGTGCGCAGCCGATGCCGATACCCTTTTTCGCCAAGCCGTCGATCAGCTTGGCGCGATCCTTCTGGATGGCCGGGTGGCCGCCGCCGCCGTCGGCGTAGATAAGTACGGCATCTATGCCCTTGAATGCTGCGTCATCCTTGGGCCAGCCGAAATCATGTACCTCGGCCTTGATCCCCTTGATTTTATTGAGGCATTTCTGCAGGAGCAGTGATCCGGCACGAAATTCATGGTCGCCCGGGCCGTGGCTGGGGCGGCCGGCGATGAGCAGGATTTTTTTGTTAGCGGCAAGACCGCTCCCGAGCCCGCCCAGCAGGAGGGCGGCGGCCAGCAATGTATTTTTTACGGCAGAGTGCACGCGGGGAGGGAACGCCATTTTGGCTAAAAAATTAAGCCAAAAATCGCTTGGCCAAGCGCTGAGGTGCGGGTAGGTTGCCCGACCGGCTTGGCCGGATGTGACATGTTTTGGGGTACTCTCATAGGTGTTTTGGTGGTCGGTGTCATTGGCGCCGACATGATCTTTGATATGGAAGATCCCGACTTTTTGGCAAACACCTTGAAGGAAATTGCCATAGGCGGCGGTATCGGTGTGGCCGTTGGCTTGGCCCTGTTTGTTTACGTTGCAGGCTTGGTTTACGGCATGTCTACTGCCAATGGTCGCAAGACCCTGATGGGGCTGGGATTACTAACATTATTGCTTGGTCTTGGTTCGTTTTCTTATCCTCTGGAGGTCGGCGCAATTCTGCCTCTCCACCTGCTTGTCGGGCTTTTCGCTTCGCCTGCGGAGGGTGAGGTTTTGGAGTACTCAGCGTGGTACGGGATTCCATATCTGATCAACGGCGGCCTGATGTGCAAGCTCGGTTCCTTCAAGGAATAGCCTTCTCTCATGGGGTGCCGTTCCCATGACCGCCATCAACACAACTTCCCCCGACCCTGTTCAAAGCCTGTACGTGCACGTGCCGTTCTGCGCCACGAAATGCGAGTACTGTGCCTTTTACTCCGAGGCATCCGGTGGGGAACAGATGAACCGCTACGTCGATGCGCTCATTCGTGAGATGGAACTGGTCGCCCGGTCCGTGAAACCGCGAACGATTTTCTTCGGCGGCGGCACTCCCTCGATCCTCAGTCTGCAACAGTGGCAACGCATTCTCACGGCGATGGAGCGGCTCGACCTGCTCGGCGCCGACGAATGGACGATTGAGTGCAACCCGGCCACTGTGTCCACGGACAAGGCCAGCCTGTTTCGACAATACGGTGTGAACCGCATTTCGATGGGCGTGCAGTCGCTCGATGCAGACCTGCTCGTTCGCCTTGGCCGCATCCACTCGCGCGAAATGGTGTTCAAGTCGTTCGACCGGTTGCGCGGAGCGGGGTTCGAAAACATCAACATCGACCTCATGTTCGCCATTCCCGGCCAGACAATGGAGACGTGGCAGTCGACCATGGACGAAGCCATCGCACTCGGCAGCGAACACCTCTCCTGCTACGAGGTCATTTACGAGGAGGACACCCCGTTGTACGAGCAACTTCAGGCCGGCGAATTTGATGTCGATGAGGCGCTCGCGTGTGCGATGTACGATCGCTTGATTGACACCGCGGCTGCCACCGGTTTCTCCCAGTACGAGGTTGCCAACTTTGCTCGGCACGAAGGCGAACCAGACGCAGAGCTGCCATCGCGTGCCTGTCGTCATAACATCAATTACTGGCGTGGCGGCGCGTGCCAGGCGCTTGGCCCAAGCGCCTCTGGATTCGTCGACGGTCGCCGGATTCGAAACGTGGCAAACACCGAGCGCTACTGCGAGCAACTCGCGCTTGGCCAACGCGCCCATGAGTCAGTCGAGCAGCTTTCCCCCCTGGCCAGCGCCGGGGAGACGGCGGCGTTTGGCCTGCGGATGAACGCCGGCTGGCCGTTCGACTTGTTCACGCAAGTCACCGGGCACGACCTCCGCAACGAGTGGGCGGGGGACATGCAGCGCGCAGTCGACGCCGGCTGGGGTGTAAAGGCAGCGGAGCGCTTTCACCTCACCCGCGAGGGTCTCCGCTTCGCCGACACCATCGGCGAGTGGTTCATCCGGCTGGAGGAATAACCATCTAAAGCCGAGCCGCAGGTGGGGACGGCTGTCCCAGCTGTCCTCAATTGGCCTCCGCTGCTTGGCCAAGCGGGTGCGGCTCTTCAGAAAATGCGGTTGGATCGTGATGCTGAGCTTGCCTTGAAGTAATGATTGTGTAATTGTCCCCCATTACCACTCAACTGTCATGACAGCCCCGAACATTCCAACCGTCGCCGATCTTTCTGAGCGAATTTACGATGTTATCACGGACGGCTTTGACAATGTTTTCCGTGAATACTTCCACGGGCCGGACGTGGTCACGGACGACTGGTATTTTCGGATCAAAAGCGGCCTGCCGCACCCGATGGGCAACTTGCTGATCACGGGGAATCAAAACAACATCGGGGTGTTGAGTGACGGGATCGAGCCGCTTTGCTCTGATGAATTTCCGAGTGGGGTGGTTTGTCTGGGAGACGTTGGTGACGAGGCGGATGCATTGCTAAAGACGAGTGGCTTTCAACTGGCCGAGGAGATGCCGGCCATGGCGATCGATCTTCAAAACCTGACCGAGACCACGCTGGGTGACGAATACACGTTCCGGCAGGTCGGCCCCGATGAGCACGATCTCTGGGTGGATGCGTTTGCGAAAGGCTACGAACTGCCGCCGGCATTCGCTGAGCGGATTGGTCCGGCGCATGCGGCATCGGTTGCGAAAGAAAACGAAGAGCACCGCCACTATCTTGTCTATCATGATGACCGCCCCGTTTCCACGTCGCTGGATCTGATTCGGAATGGAATCGTCGAGGTGTATTGCATCTCGACCATTCCCGAATACAGGGGCAAGGGACTCGCCAAACACGTGACCGCCGAGCCGCTAAGAATTGCGGCTGGTGAGGGCTACAAAACCGCC
>PVBE010592299.1_pt1 | contig 16033 bp, 3 predicted proteins | sample 1631181 | NCBI WGS metagenome assembly PVBE01 (sample SAMN08397723, study PRJNA350692) | Marine metagenome, whole genome shotgun sequencing project. | isolation source: water | place: Pacific Ocean | collected 2012-04
GTTTTTTTTGGCCCATGAGCGCGCCGATTTCCTTCGAGGCGGCGTTGCGCTTGGCCTTGAGTTCCTCGACGGCGGTGATGGCCTCGCGGCGCTCGGTGTCGAGCCGCAAGACATCGTCCACCTTGGCGGCGAATTCCTCCCCGCGGGTGGCGAGGCGTTCGCGAATGTGATCGGGGTTCTCCCGGAACTGTCTAATATCCAACACGGGCGGCAGTATAGGGCGGTCGCCGGGGGGCGCAAGGCATTGACTCGATGCGTGCTAGGTGGTCATAATGAACGCCGGTTCCCACTCATCCGGAAGGGGGACATTGTCAACGCAACCCGACCATGACTTCAGGTTTCAGCAAGCTACGGCTTCTGGCGAATCGCTGGAAGAGTATCATTATTCCTTCATTTTTCACCCTTGGAGCGGCCTTGGCCGTGGTGGCGATTGCTGCCGAAGCACCGGCATCCAGCCTGACTTCCGCCACCGAGGCACCGCCGATCACGCTATCCGACCTTGATGGCGATGGTGACCTCGATTTACTGGTGGATGCGCCGCTTGGCCAAGCGCAGACACAGGCGGTCGATGTCTATGCCAACGACGGCAACCGAATGACGCCTCTGGCCAGCGGTTTGGCCAAACGTGATCTGGACACGGAGTTGGCGGACCTGCTGCCAGGTTATTCGCGGTTCATTGCCGGGGTGGAGGTGGCGAAGGTGCCCACGGAGGATCAGCTTGGCCAAGCGCCGCTGCCGCCGCTGCCGCCTGGCATGGAGGAGTTGGCCAGTGACCCGTTGGCGGCGCCGGAACGGTTCGACGATTCCTCTAGCAGTCTCGGGGAGGACTATCCGTTGGTGCGAACGCACACAATTCATTTTGCCGCGATGTCCGACAGGGTGACGGCGGCCAATCCCGGGCCGGACGAGACGGTGCGGCGGCATCGGTTGTTGAGTATCAGCAAAATGGGAGGCCTACCGGAGGAGGACTTCGCGCCGGCGGGGCCGAGCTTGTTGGGCGGCGATTTCAAACCCGGGATGCGCGATCACTTCCTTGGCGTGATTGACAATCACACGGCGATCCCCGCTGACACTCACGGTGCGGTTGGCCCGGAGCACTTGATGGTGGCGTTGAACACCGAGATCGCGGTGCAGACCCGCGAGGGTGAATTGTTGAGCAAGGTGGGCTTGAGCGATTTTTGGGGCGGCTTCGATCACGGTTTCGTGTTCGATCCGAAGGTGGTTTACGACCATCTGGCCAAGCGCTGGGTGCTGTTCACAATCGCGGATGTGAACACGACTAAGTCGGCGGTGTTGATCGGCCTCTCGAAGACGAGCAACCCGAACGGCGAATGGGACATGGCTTCGATCCGGGTGCACCCAACATCGGTCAAGACGAACTACCTTTACGCCGACTACCCGAGTGTCGGCTACAACGGCAAGTGGCTCGCCGCCTCGGTGAACATGTACAAGGGCACCAACGAGGTGGCTGGCACAAAGGAGTTCGTCGGCTCGCGCATCTACGCCTTTCACAAGCCGGACTACATTCGCAACGACCGGGCGTTTTACACGCAGTTTGATGATCCCGGATATTTCACCGTGGTGCCGGCGACGACGCACGACGCGGCCGACACAAACCTGCTGTTCGTCACCGAAAACAGCACACGGGCGCTGCGCATCAGCGCGCTGTCCGGAAAAGTCGGGCAGGAGCATTACACGCCCAAGTTTGCCGCCACGCCGCTGAAGGACATCGTGCCGTGGGAGTTTTCCATCGGGAAAACCAACATTTCACCGCAGAAAGGCACCGCGAAAAACATCTTCGGCAACGACTCGCGCATGCACGCATTGATCAAGCGCAACGGCAAACTCTGGGCGGCGCACCATGTGTTTTTGCCGGAGGGCGTGACCAACGTGAATCGCACGGCCGTGCAGTGGTGGAACCTGGAGACGAACGCCACGATCATTCAGCGCGGCTACATTCAGGATACCAACGGCGTGAAGCAGTACACCTTCCCGAGCATTGCGGTGAATAAAAACAACGATGTGTTGATCGGCTATTCCGGGTTTACAAAGGACACCTACGCCAGCGCGTTCTACTCCTATCGCAAGGCTGGTGATCCTCTTGGGGAGATGAGCAAGCCGGCGCTGTTCAAGTCCGGCGTGGCGCCGTACGTCAAGCTGCGTGCCGATGGCCGGAATAGCTGGGGCGACTACAGCGCCACGCAGGTCGATCCCAACAACGACACCGACATGTGGACGATTCAGATGTATGCCGAGACGCGCAACACTGACCAAAAGGGCATTCCGGATGACAAGCGTGATCGCTGGGGTACGTGGTGGGGGCACGTGGCGTTTCAGCCGGACGACCCGCCAGTGATCGTGCTTCAACCGGCTGGCCAGATGATCATGCAGTTTGGTTCGACCGTGGAATTATCGGTTGAGGCCAAGGGCGCCGAGACGCTCACCTACCAGTGGCGGTTTGAAAAAAAGGACATCGATGGGGCTACGCAGGCGACCCATACGATCAACAACTTTCAACCGGAACACATAGGCCGCTACGAAGTGGTCGTTCGCAACGCCGTGGGCTACACACGCAGCAAGACCGCCGTGTTGGATGCCGTCCTGCCGAGCATCGGCACGCCGGCCAATGTGAAGATCATCGACGGCGCCAACGTCACCATGACCACCGCGCCGACTCCAGTTGAGACGGTGATCGGTATCCACACGAACGTGGTGTTGAAGGTGGAGCCGAAAGGCACCGGGCCGTTTGCGTATCAATGGAGCTTCAATGGCGAGGCGATTGACGGGGCCACGGCCAGCTCGGTCGATATCGGCGTGATGACGCCGACCACCGAGGGCGCGTACACGGTCAACGTGCGCACCGCCATCGGCGAGGCCAACTCCGAGCCGGCCCAGCTCGAGTGGCTGATTTTCGATGAACCCAAGTTTTTCAACTTAAACCTCACTGACGAGCAGCTTGGTTTTCAGGTGCACGGCCACCGCTGGACGACGAACGTGTTCGAGTATTCGTTCGACCTGAAAAACTGGAAGACGCTGCTGAAGGGAGGGGAGGAGGACTTGATGTTCAACGCCTCCGGTAAAAACAGCAAGGCGATCGACCGGCCGGCCGGGGTCACGCTGTACGTGCGCGCGCTGCTCAAGACGGAAAAATATTCAAAAAACGCCATCGGCTACACCCGGGTGACGTATCCCGCCGGCAAATCGCTCATCGCTAACCCGTTGAGTCGCGAGGATGGCAACACGTTGGCCAAGCTGTTCACCGGGTTCCCTGATGGCACCACTTTGGCCAAGCTGGACGAGGCCACCGGCGAGCTGACGGTGAACGTGTTCGAGGGTGGTGCGTGGGAGAACCCGGAAATGACACTCGACCCGGGCGAGGGTGCGGTGCTTGACCTTGCCGGAGAGAACGCCGTAACGGTGGATTATTTTGGGGTCGCACTGCAGGGCGATCTCGCCTCGGTGATCCCGGCCCGGGCCGCGTTGCGCAGCGCATTGACCCCGGCGGAAGGCGGCGTGGCCTCCGCGCTTGGCCTGCCTGAGGTGGATGGCCTCGAGGTGCAGTTGCTCGACAATGAGAGCGGGGCGTACGTCACCTACACTTTTTCTGACGAAGTCTGGCAGCCAAGCGAGCCGAGTGTTGCGCTTGGCCAAGCGTTCCGGGTGACGGCTGTCGCGGCACTCGAGTGGGATCAATCGGTTGCCTACAATGCGATCATCCTGCCGGAGGTGACCACGCAGCCGGAAGATCAGGTGGTCACCAGCGGTTCGTGGCTCGGTTTGTCGGTGCGCGGTGTGGGCGATCCACTCGACTATCAATGGTTTTTCAATGATGAAGCAATCGAGGACGCCACGCGAAATGCGCTGGCGTTTGATGAGGCCACGGAGGCCAACGCCGGCAAGTACACGGTGCGCTTGGCGAACCGGTTCGGCTCCGTGACAAGCCTACCGGCTGACGTGGCGGTTCACTACGTGATCAACCGCGACACCACCGGCGCGGGCCGGATTGTGTTGACCCCGTTGCAGGATCATTACGCGCCGGGCACCGAAGTGACCGTGACCGGTGTCCCGGATGAGGGCTACTCGTTTGCCAGTTGGGGCGGTGATGCCAGTGGCGACTCCGCGCAAACCACCGTCACCGCGGATAAGCATCTGACGGTCACGGCTGACTTTTCTCGCGATTACATCATGCCGACGCTGAAGGATGCGCACTTCCGCGCGGACGGCACGTTTCAATTCACCGTTGTCGCCGAGCCGGGTGTGCCGAACAACATTCAGTACAGTTTTGATTTGGAAAACTGGGTGGATCACAGCGCGCAAACCAACCCGGGTGAGCTGCACGTGCCGGTGATCCCGCCGGCGGGATCCGTGGGCATGTACTTCCGCGTACTGGTGACCGGCAAGGGATATTCAGACAACATCGTGGGCTATCACCTGCTTGAAGTGCCGACCGGCCAATCGTTGTTGTCCAGCCCCTTGGCCAAGGGCGACAACACCTTGGGCACGCTGCTGCCAACCGGCCCGGCGAACCTGACGTTCTCGACCTGGAACAGCGAGGCGGGTGAATGGACTGCCAGCACGTTCGGTGAAGCCTGGAGCAACGCAGGGCTAACGATTGCGCCTGGCCAAGCGGCTTTGTTTGACAACAAAACCGGCTCGGCAGTGACACTGAAGTTTACCGGTCAAGTCACGCAAGGCAGCCTGTCTGCGGCGATCCCGGTTGGGGATTCGTACCATGCGGCAACGCTCCCGCTTGCCGGGGAAGTGTCGACCGATTTTGAGCTGCCAACCGCTGAGGGTCTGAAGGTGAGCCTGCTCAACAACGCCACCGGCGATTGGGCAACGTCGACCTACACCGACGGTGCATGGAGCCCGAACGAGCTGGGATTGGCTGCAGGGCAGGGATTCCGGGTCACATCGCTGGAAGCGCTGAACTGGAGCCGCGACATCAACCTCAATTCGCAGGGAACACCGAAGATTGTCAGCCAGCCGGTGGGTGCGCTCAGGATTGCCGGACAACCGATGACGTTTAGCGTGGAGGCCACCGGCACACCGCTCGAGTATCAGTGGCGGTTCAACGGGATGAACATCGACGGGGCGACCTCCGCGACGCTGCAACTTGCCAATGTGCAGCATGCTAACGCCGGTGACTACACCGTCTACATTCGCAATCCGTTCGGCAACATTTTGAGCGCCACGGCAGTGTTGGACGTGCAGTACACACTGGGCGTGGCAGCGGAGGGACACGGTACCGTATCGCACGCGCCGGAGCTTGAAACGTATCCCCACAAGTCGCGCGTGGTTCTCAATGCCGTGCCGAAAAAGGGATACATTTTCACCGGCTGGAGTGGTGCGGCCAGCGGTGCGGCCAATCCGCTGGCGGTGACGATGGCTGCGAACAAGTCGATCACCGGGGCGTTTACGCGCGACGTGGTGCCGCCCGAGTATCGCAGTGTGAAAATCAACGACGCCGGGCAGCTTGAGTGGGTGCAGGTCGGTCGCCCGGGCAAAACACTGACTTCCGACTACTCGCTCGACCTGCTCAACTGGACACAGTTCACCAGCGACAGCAGTGCTTCGGGTGAAATGCGCATCCCGTTCAATCGCCCGGCTGGAATCAATAACCTGTTCATCCGAACGTGGGAGGAGGACACCGGCTACGCGGCGCGGGCGCTTGGTTATGTGACGCTCACCGTGCCATCGGGGTATTCACTGGTCGCCAACCCAATGTCCAACGGTGGCAACCGCGTCTCCGACATTTTCCCAAGCGCACCCAGTGGCAGCACGTTGTCCAAGTTTAACGCCGTGACCGGCAAGTGGGAGGCCAACACATTTACCGACGCGTGGAGCCAACCGGGCATGACGCTTGCGCCGGGTGAAGGCGCGGTGTTCAACAATATGGGTGCGGCGTTCGACGTGGTGCTGGCCGGCTTCACGCCCTGGGCGGAGACCGCCCTTGGCATCCCGGCCGGCAAGTCGGTGGTGTCACCGCGTTTGGCCAAGGGCGGTTTGCTGAGCAGCCGCCTCGGGTTGCCGATGGTCGATGGACTCAAGGTCGAGTTACTCAACAACGGCACCGGCAAATATGACGCCTACACGGTGGGCGACGGTGCCTGGTCGCCGACCGAGCCGGCGGTGGCGCTTGGCCAAGCGTTCATCGTCACCGCACCCAGCGCCATCGATTGGACCCATGACCCGACGATCCCGATGGTGACCTCGCCCCCGACCGATGTCGCCATCCTTTCCGGTGGCAAGGCCGGATTCATTGTCAAGGCAGTCGGCGAACCATTGGCCTACCAATGGCTGTTCGATGGCAAACCGATCGCCGGCGCAACGGCATCGGGATTCCAGTTGCCGACTGCCACCGTGGCCAACTCTGGTCGCTACTCGGTGGTCGTCAGCAATGGCTTCGGCAAAACCGTCAGCCAGGCGGCGCAGCTCGATATTTATTACACACTCAAGCTGGCGATCGAGGGTCGCGGCCGGATTGAGCTGGATCCGAAAAAGTCGGCCTTTCTCGCCGGCTCAAAAGTGACACTGAACGCGACGCCGGCAACCGGCTACTCGTGGATGAACTGGAGCGGCGACGAGGCGAGCGGCGACTCGACGTTTACGGTGACGATGGACGCGCACAAGACGATCACCGCGAACTTCAGCCGAGACTACATCATGCCGGATCTGAGCGAGGCGGCGTTCGACGACAAGGGCCGGTTCACATTCGTACTCACCAGCGAGCCGGATGCGAACTGCGACATCCATGCCACGATCGATGGCGTTCGTTGGCAAAAGCTTGGCAGTTACCAAAACAAAAACGGGATCGTTCGCATCCCGTTGGCGTACTCGAGCGAGGTCGCGAAACAGATGGTGCGCATCCTCGTGCCGGACGAGTTGGCGCCGGGGCGCATCGCCGGTCATTCGCAAAACTATGTCGGCTACATCAACCTCGACATCCCGGCGGGCCAGTCGCTCTACCATGTGCCGTTGGCACTTTCCGGCAACACGACCATCGCCACGTTGTTTCAAAATGCACCGAAAGATTCGACCATTTCCATCCTGAACACCGAGACCGGCGAATGGGCCGGGGGCACGTTGGGCGAGACGTGGAGCAACGGCGCGGTCGAGTTGACCCAGGGAGATATTTTCAAGTTCACCAATGTCGGCGATCCGTTCCGTGTGATCCTCACCGGAACCTATGCCGGACAGGATGCCGAGATGAGTTTGACTGACGGATACTTTGGGTATCCGGCCCCGTTGTCCGGGGTGGTCGGTCGCGATTTGCAGTTCCCCGCATCGGCTCCGACCGGAACCAAGCTTGGCCTGCTGCAGGTGAATGGTGAGACCGCTTGGCACACCTACGACGGCATCAGCTGGAGCCCGGGCGAACCTAGCCTGGGCACCATGCAGGCGGTGCAGGTCGATGTGCCGGACGAGCCGGTGGAATGGCAGGCGCACGGTGCGCCGGATCACAACCGCAAGCCGATTGTCCGTGCGATCACCGGCGACGGCACGCATCTGGCCGGCACCACGACACTACTTGAGCTGGACGCTGTCGGCACGCCGATGAACATTCAATGGACGAAAAACAACGAGCCGATTCCCGGTGCCACGCAGCGTTGGCTGCAGTTGGCCAATCTCGTACCCGGTCAGGCCGGTCGGTACGCTGTCACGCTGCGCAATGCCTTCGGCATCGAGAACAGCAACCCGATTGAGGTTAACGTGCATTACTCGTTGACCACCGTGGTCGCTGCGGGAGAGGGCGCGATCGGCGTCGAGCCAAGCCTGCCGACCTACCCGCCGGGCACGGAGGTGACGTTGACAGCCAAGCCGGGCGAAGGCCTTGGCTTTGACAACTGGGAGGGCGACGCCTCCGGGACGGAGGAATCGATCACGATTGTGATGGACGGTCACAAGACGGTGTCCATCCGCTATCTCAGCGACAACCAACCGCCCACCGTCGCCATCGTGTCGCCGCGTGCCGGCCAGTTTTTCAGTGCACCGGGTGATGTGGAGATCAGTCTGGACGCATCCGATCCGGATGGCTCCATCACGCACGTTCTTTACGAACGCAAAACGGAAGGCACAGACGAGTGGGTTGCGCTTGGCCAAGCGGACTCAGCGGATGGGGTGTTCACATGGGAAAACGCCGGCGAGGGTGTCTACGATATTCGCGCCACGGTGACGGACAATCGCTTGGTCAAGGCCGTGTCCGAGCCGGTCAAAATTACGCTGACCACCGGCAACCTACCGCCGGTGATCGTCAGCACCTACCCGGCTGAGGGCGACTTTGTGGCGGTGCCCGGCAAGTTTACCTTCGAGGTGGTGGCGTATGACCCGGATGGGGACATCAAGTCCATTGCGGTCAACCGGGGTGCATTTTATCCGGCACACGGCCCGACGTACTGGAATGAAAACGACGACGGCCACTCCGTGCTGACCGATACACGTTGGAAGACCGGCTACTATCCAAAATCATCCAAGGTGAAATTCATCGTTGATGTGACTGACAATCAGGACAAGGTCACGACGTTGGATGTTATTTTCACGGTGAACCACGCGCCGACGGTCGAGTTGACCGCGCCGACCGCGGGGGCGGAATTTGTGTCGCCCGCAACGATTTCGCTCACGGCCAATGCCAGCGACAACGCAGCGGATGGTGAAATGCGGCACGTTGACTTTTTTGCCAATGGCGAACTGGTCGGCCGATCGACAAAAGCGCCTTACGCCCACACTTGGGAGGACGTTGAGGCTGGGGAATACCAGATCACCGCGGCAGTGACCGACCGGCATCGGCAGACCGTCGAGACCGAGCCGATCACGATTCAGGTATTGCAAGGCGCCTCCGTGGCGCTTGTGCAACCGGCGGCGAACATCGCCGTTAAGCCGGGCGGAACCACCCGACTTGAGGCTGACGTGGAGGCTGGTTCAGCGGCCATCGCCAAGGTCGAGTTTTTCAAAAACGATCAGCTCATCGGAACCGACAGTAATGCCCCCTACGCGCTGGACTGGACCGAGGCTGAGGCCGGTGTGTATCAGGTCACGGCCAAGGTGACGGACGCCAAGGGCGGCTTTGCGATAACCGAAGCGGTCGAGGCTGCCGTGTTTGAAAGCGGGGAATACCCGGCGTTGGGCCTGCGTCTCTGGCTGGATGGCAGCTCCGTGACGCAGGAGGCCAGCAAGGTCAGCGCCTGGGCTGACCGCACTCCGTTCGGGCACGACACCAGCCAGGCGGAGGCCGGCCAGCAACCGGCGTTTCACAGCGAGGGAATCAACGGCCAACCGGCGGTCGTATTCGATGGATCGGACGATATTCTCAGTGGTACGGTCAACGGTGCGACCCTGCTCGATAGCACTGCGGCGAGCCTGTTTCTCGTGATGAAACAGGACGGCGGCAGCCGTAACAACGCAGTGTTCGGCTGGGAATCGGACAGCCACCGCAATCATCTCGACCTACTTTTTACGTACAACAACGTGCTGCTGTTCGATTACGGCAACGCCTCGGATGGTGGCCGCATTTCCGGAGCGCAGCCGGAGCGTTGGGACAACAACTGGCATCTTGTCGAGGTATATCGCGACGGCGCGACCGGCCGTGTTGCCGTGGGTGGAGTGACGGTGTTCGAGGGCGAGTTTTTTGACGACCTTGCCGTTGATGTCGAAGGCACACTTTCGATCGGCGGCGTGGGCACGCTGCATCACGGGGGTGCGGTTGCCGAGGTGTTGGTGTACAACCGCACATTATCCGCGGAGGAAGTGGCGAAGGTTCGAACTGTCATTGCCAACAAGTTTGACCTTCCGGTAATGGCAAACCATTTGCCAACGGTGGCACTGACACAACCGGCGGATGGAGCCTCTTTCAAGGCAGGCGCAGTGCGGCGCCTTGAGGCGACGGCTGCCGACAAAGATGGCGCCATCACCAAGGTGCAGTTTTTTGCCGACGACACCCTGCTCGGCGAGGACAGCGAGGCACCGTTTGAGTTTGACTGGACGCCCTCAACTGCGGCCGATGTGGTGTTGACCGCCGTGGCGACCGACGATCGAGAGGGTCAGTCCACCTCCGATGCGGTGAGCGTGACGGTGCTGCCGCGGAACGTGGGGCCGGAAGTGGTCATCACCTCACCCAGCGCAGGCAAAGGCGTGAGCGTGGGGTCGACAATGAAGGTGAGCGTGACGGTATCGGACAGCGACGGTGACGTGACTCAGGTAGAGTTTTTGTCGGGAGACGAGAGCTTGGCCAAGCGGAGCGAAGCGCCGTACGAGGTTGATTGGCGCTTGGCCAAGCCGGGCCTGCAATCGCTGACCGTGAAGGCGACCGACAATGATGGAGCAGTCACCGAGGCAACTGTCACTGTCGCCGCCTACGGCGAGACGCCGGTACCAGTTGATGGTTTGCGGCTGTGGTTGGACGCCGGCAATGGTTTGACCACCGGCGCGGATGGCGTGGTCAGCGGTTGGGCGGATCAAAGCCATTTCGGGCATGACGTTAGCCAGGCGGAACTGGGTCTGCAGCCGACGCTGGTTGCCGAAGCCTTGAATGGCAAGCCGGCGTTGCTGTTTGATGGCGAGGACGATGTTCTGGCCCGAGTGGATGTGGCGGGTGCTGATCTTCTGTCGCCGGATGAGGTGAGTGTGTTTGCGGTCGTCCGCCAAAAATGGCAGAGCAAGGTGAACACCATCGTGGCATGGGAGGCGCCGAACTACAAAAACCACATGGCGCTGCTGACGAGTTACAACAACAAGTTCCTGATCGATTACGGGCACGGCTCGGAGGGCGGCCGGGTCAGCGCGAACCAGCCGGAGGGTTGGGATGATGAATGGCACGTTTTGGAGTTTGCACGGGCCGGGAATCTATCGACTATAAATGTGGATGGGGAATCCGTCGAGATGGGCGAGTTTGGTGACTCGCTCGAGGTGGATGCCTTGGGCGTTTTGAGTGTGGGCGCAGTTCCGAAGCTGGCATTCGGCGGCGAGATCGCCGAGGTGCTGGTATACAATCGCACACTTTCGACAGGTGAACACAAGTCGGTCACTGATCACCTCGGAGTGAAGTATGGCTTTATCGAGGGCGAGGTTCCGGTGGATCCGACTGCCCCGACGCTTTCGGCGGCGCAGGTGACCGAAAATGGCCAGTTCCGGTTTCTCGTCACGGGAGACAAGGGCGGTAAGGTCGTACTGCAGTATTCCGAGAACTTGGGTAAGTGGATCGACCTTCAAACGTATACCAACGAGACGGGCGAACTTTGGATTCCGGTCAACATCACGGAGGACGCCAGCCGGTTGTTCTTCCGGGTGCGGGCCGAATAACAAAAGGAACACACAGTTGAAAAAGACAGCGTCACAAACTGGAATGTTTCAACGTGGATTTACCCTGATCGAGTTGCTGGTGGTCATTGCCATCATCGCGATTTTGGCGGGATTACTTTTGCCGGCGTTGGCCAAGGCCAAGGAACAGGCCAAGGTCGCCAAGTGTACCAGCAACATGAAACAGGCCGGCCTGGCGTTGGGGATGTATTTCGGGGATTTCGACGATGAATTTCCGCCCAAGGTTTTGCCCAACGGCACCTCGCGGACGACGACTGGTTGGCTCGGTAAACCGGGTCGGCTGCCCAACGGTCGCCCGCATCCCGGTTATGGCCAACTCACTGCCGATGAGCGGTATCTAAACCTGTACCTTGGCGATTACGAGAAAGGCTCGACCGAGGTGGCCGTGGCCAAGTGCCCGAGCGATGAGGCCTCCAACAACCATTTGATGCGCACGCTTCCACAGTTGAAAAAACAGTCGCTCTACGACCACATGGGTTCCTCGTATCAATCCAATACCCACCCGAACTACAACACGGTCGTTAAAAAGAACAACACGACCTGCATTCGCCTCGGTGAGGTGCGGGACGTGAGCCGCTTTTTGGTGTTGTCCGAGGGCGGTGCCAATGTGGCCGGATGGGGATACCCGATGGACAGGGCATCCTTTAGCGGGTTCGACTGGCATTGGCCGGGCGAGAAAAAGTGGGTCGCCCTTTTTTCCGATTTGCACGTGGCACCGGGGCTGATCAACAAGCCCATCCTCGGCCCGGGCTACACGTTCGACCGCTCCAAATAGCGCTTGGCCAAGCGCTTGGCCTGTGCGTCAGATCTTCGGTTCCCAGCCGGGCCGGTACTCGCGCGACCACAGTTTTTCCGCCGCCGGATTGTTGACAATCCTGCGCTTGGCCGGGTCGAAATCGACCGTGCTGTTGGTGCGCCAGGCCATGTTGGACAAGTGGCAAAGCAGGGTGCTGACCTGTGCGTCTCCAATCTCTGAGTTCAGTTTTTCCCCGTGCCGGATTGCGTTCACAAAGTTGTTAAAATGGGGCGCGTCATTGCCGGGCGCCGTCTTGGTTTCCAGTTCCTTGCCGTTCAGGTCGTGGATGGTGAAGTTGTTGCCGGTGGTGCAGGAGAGGACACCGCCCTCGCCATAAAACGCGACGAACGGAGGCGCCTCACCCCGGCGCCGGTTGCAACTACTCTGGTCCCACATCGCGCCGCTGTGACCAAAGTCAAACGTGGCCATGCCGGTGTCCGGAGTCTCCTGATCGTCATCGAAATGGTAGCGCGCTCCGCCGTAGGTAACGCGGCTGGGCAGGACTACCCCCAGTCCCCATCGCGCGAGGTCGAGGGCATGGACGCCGTTGTTGGCCATCTCGCCGCCGCCGTAGTGCCAGTGCCAGTGCCAGTTGTACGGGATGAGGTTGTCCTTGTACGGCCGTTCCGGTGCCGGGCCCTGCCACAGGTCGTAGTTGAGATGCTTGGGGATGGGCGCCGGTTTGCCCTTGCCGATTGAGCCGCGGCTGCTGGTGTAGAACGTGCGCGCAGAGAGCACCTTTCCGATTACGCCTTCGCGCAGTCGCTGCATTGCCTCCATTACCACCGGGTAGCTTCGGCGTTGGTTGCCCATCTGTACATGGCGCTTGTGCTTGCGCGCAGCCGCCACCATCAGTTCCGCCTCGGCGGCGTTGTGGCTGCCCGGTTTTTCCACGTAGACATGTTTGCCAGCCTGACAGCCGAGGATGGTTGCCGGTGCGTGCCAAAAGTTGGGCGCGGCGATGGCGATGGCATCGAGATGAGGATCCTCCAGCATGCGTCGCAGGTCGGTGATGCCGCGGCACGGGGCGGCCTGTTTTTTTGTCACCTTGGCGAGCGCGTTGGCTGTGCGGTTGTCGTCCACGTCACAAACGTAGGCGACCTCGACATCGGAGATTTTGAGAAAATTGTTTACGTGCGCCATGCCTCTTCCGAGTCCCATCACGCCGACGCGGAGTGTGTTGTTCGCCTTGTTGGCGGCCCGGATTGAGTTGCGCTTGGCCAAGCTGGCAGCCGTTAGACCAGCGGCGGACTGTGCGATAAATCGGCGACGATTGAGAGGAGATGGCATAATGTTTTTGTTGGAAAACAGGGTTATAAACTTGGCAAAGCGTGCCACGCCGCCCGCGCTTGGCCAAGCGAATAGACCCTGAGATTTGAGTTTGACGCTATCCAAAAATGGGCAGAGACTCCTAGTCCCCAACGACCCTGAACCGTGAATAGGATCACACAAAAAACCATGCGGAGTAGTCTCGCAACCCTCGCGGCGCTGCTTTTATCCCTGAACCAAACAGCCCAAGCCAAGGTGATTGACGACTTTGATGACAACAAAGTCAAGGGCTGGGAGAAGTTCGATTTTGGTACCGGAAACGGCTATTTTAAGGAGAAAGACGGCCAGTTCACGATTGGCATGCATAAGCCCACCGGACAGCAGTTTTTTGTTGCGGCCACCCACAAGGCCGAAAAATTCACTGTCACCGATGGCGTCACGCTGGAGTTTCGGGTGGACTTGATTGAGGCCAACCAATCCAACGCCTTTGCGGTGCTGTCGTTCATCCCCAGCGATACGGCGGTGAGCAAGCTCAGTGGTTACAGCCTGGCCAAGGACGACAACGACATTCTTTTGGCCAAGGGATTGAACAAGTACTTTTACGACATTACCGAGGGAGATTGGCTGGACGTGCCGGAAAACATCACGCTCAGCCTGACCCTGACCGGCAAGGGCAGGAGCGTGGAGGTGACAACGCGCATTTACGACATCGAGAATGACGGCGCACTGTTGTTTGAAAAGACCGTGGTCGACACAGCCGAGGCGGAAGATCTCGACACGGGGGACGACAGTCCGGCGGCGAGTTTCATCGACAAGCCTGGGAACTTTGCATTGCTGCTGTACCATAACGATACCGGGGGATCGCTGCCGGCTTCGTCAATCACCCTCGATAACGCCGAAGTGTTCCAGTACGAGAGCGCCACAATCGATGACTTCGATGACAACAAGGTCAAGGGCTGGGAGAAGTTCGACTTTGGAACCGGCAACGGCTTTTTCAAGGAGAAGGGCGGCCAGTTCACGATCGGCATGCACAAGCCCACCGGGCAGCAGTTTTTTGTCGCGGCCACTCACAAGGAAAAGACCTTCACCATTGAGGATGGCGTCACGGTCGAGTTCAGTGTGGACTTGATTGAGGCCAATCAATCCAACGCCTTTTTGGTGTTGTCATTCATCCCTAATGAGACGCCGGTGAGCAAGCTCAGCGGTTATAGTTTGGCCAAGGACGACACCGACATTCTTTTGGCCAAGGGGTTGAATAAGTATTTCTACGACCTCACCGAGGGTGACTGGCTGGACGTGCCGAACAACATCACGCTCAACTTGATTCTGACCGGCAGGGGCAAAAGCGTGGAGGTGACCACGCGCGTGTTTGACATCGAGAATGATAACGCGCTGGTTAGCGAAAAGACCGTTATCGACACCGTCGAGGCGGAGGAGCTCGATACGGGGGATGACAGTCCGGCGGCCAGCTTCATCAACAAGCCCGGCAAGTTCGTTTTGCTTCTGTACCATAACGACACCGGGGGATCGCTGCCCGCCTCTTCCGTGACGGTGGACAACGCCCGTTTCTCAGTATTTGGTGCCAGCCAACGTAATCAATTGCCGGTGATCTCCGACGTTTTGCCGGTGACTTCCAGTCCGTTTCTCCCGGCTTCAACGGAGATTTCGTTCGTGGTCACCGACGATCAATCCATTGATCCCGGCGCCATTCGGGTCACCCTAAATGGGGTGGATTTCACTACAGCCAACGGCCTCAAGGTCACGGGCGAGGACAAGTCACGCGCCGTGGTTTTGGGCGGGTTGCGCGCCAATCAGACCTATCACGCCGTCTTGGCGGTGGAGGATTCCGAGGGTGAAACGGAGACACGTGAACTGTTTTTTGACACGCTGAGCAAGGACAGCTTCGTGATCGAAGTGGAGGATTACAACTTCAACGCGGGCGAATTTCTCGACGAAACAATTGTGATTCCCGAGTTGGACGAGGAAAACCTGCTCAACTGGGATGACAACGCCTACATCGCCACGGAGGGCTATCTGGACATCGATTACTTCGACAAGAATGAAATCCCTCAATCTGCCACACACCGGTATCGTCCTGAGGATGGGGTGTCCACCGCACCGGCGCTGGATCTGGATCGGGAACCGTTCATCAGTGCGGGCGGCAAGGATAAGGGTGTGTACGACTACGGCATCGCCGAGATTGAGGAAGGCGAATGGTTGAACTACACTCGGACGTTTCCCAAGGGAGACTTTATCGTGTACCTGCGCCAGGCTCAATTCTCCATCGAAAAGGCTGTCGCGACTCTGGAACGGGTCACCGGCGCTACGGATGAGGAAGACCAAACGACCGAGGTGCAGGGCAGCTTCATCGGGAGCGAGTCAGGTGTGGAATACCGCAACGTCCTCCTGACCAACGAGGACGGTACCGAGCCAGTCGTACTGAGCCTGGGCGGCAAGGACACGCTGCGGCTGGTGCAACACACCGCCGATGCGAATGACCAGTACTTGAAGCAGAATTATCTGGTATTCGTCCGGTACGAAAAACCGACAATCGAATTGCAGGTCAGCGACTCGGTGCAGGGGCCGTACAAGACGGATGCCGGCGCGAGCATTGACGAGGCGGCCAGAACGATCACGCTTGGCCAAGCGGGGGCA
>PVBE011278064.1_pt1 | contig 16031 bp, 15 predicted proteins | sample 1631181 | NCBI WGS metagenome assembly PVBE01 (sample SAMN08397723, study PRJNA350692) | Marine metagenome, whole genome shotgun sequencing project. | isolation source: water | place: Pacific Ocean | collected 2012-04
CTTTGTCATAAATACCTACAAGACCGAGCCTGAATTGAGCCAGGAGACAATTGATTCGATCGAAAGAGCGAGGAAAAGGATGAAGAAAGGGGATTTCTTATCTGAAGAGGAAGCGAGAAAGAGGCTTGGCCTTTAATGCATGAAATCAACTTTGATGAGGAAGTAATTGATACCCTCAAGAAATTACCAAAGCTACTAGAAAGAGGATTTTCAATAAGATCGTATCATCTAAAGAGAATCCCTTCTTGTTCTTTGAGAGATTAAAGGGGAGACGAGATTACAGAATGCGGATAGGGGATTTCAGGGTAATCGCAGATATCGATTCAAATCTGAAGAGGATCCAAGTGACTTTGATCGGGCATAGGAAGAACATCTACAAGAGAATCTGATCGTGATAGAACGTCGGTCGCCTAACACAAAGGTATCCAGCTCCAGGCCTCCAGCCTTCCGCCCACACTCCGACTCATACATTATACGCAATCTGCTTCAGGAGTCTTTGGTATCATGAGATCCATCCTTGCACTTCGCCCTCAGAATCCTTTCCTGACACTTCGTCCTTGAAATGGTCGTCATGATAGTCGCTTTCCTTTCAGCCGACCTCACGGGCCAGTGCCTCGCACGGGACGTCCACTCCAGCGGTCTGGGTGCGTCCAACGGGGGAGAGGCAGTACACCATCATGTCGCAGTCCACGAACGCCAGTGGGTAGCAGAGCTTGGTATCGCCCGCGCCCTCCATGCAGATCCGGCTCCCCTCCTCGATGGTGGCGGAGGTGCCCTCGCCCGGAGCACAGTACGGTCCGCGCCCTTCGCACCCGAGCACAGCGGTCCCGTCATCGCCCACGGTGACGGTCCGCGCATAGTCCTCCAGTGCCACAGCGCACGGTCGCTCTGCACCGTTGGCGGAGGCGCACCCTGTCTGTCGCCAGCGCCCGATGGCCGAGCACTCGAGGTCGAGGTCCACGGCCCGTGGCGGAGGTGTAGGGCTTGCAGGGGTGGTGAGATGCGGTGCGGCCTGCGCGCCCGGAACGGTCTGGCGCTCCGTACGGACAATAGGTCCCGGGACGGCCCCACTACCGGCTGTGATCCTCTCAAGTAGCCCCTGATGGAGCATCACGGCCAGCCCTGCGGCGAGGACCACCACGGCAAGGAGACCGACCACTGCACCCCAGGACCGTCCCTCGCTGACGGGTGCAGGAGGCTCCTCCCCACGCACCAGTGCCTCGGCCGTGGCCTCGTCGTACCCCATCTCGAGGAAGAGCTCCTTGACCTGCTCGGGCGGGTAGCCCATCTGCAGGTACTCCTGGGCATAGGATGCGTAGTAGCTGGAGCACTGGGCATCCCCCATCGGGAGGATACTCATCACTAGTGCTTAAGTTGATTTCTATGGGATCTCTGCAAGCTCAGAGCTTCTCGAAGATGAGGTCTTTTGGGGGCATGCACATGGAGGCCACTGTGATGTGGAGCCGGTCCTCCTCGCCCTGGTAAATGGCAAGGGTCCGTGCGTCCATGGCGCGACCCTCGGATACTCGATATGCCTTGTTCCGCGCGAGGTAGTGGGACCCGGTGAAGGTCACGTCGAGCCATGTATCCTCGCTCATGCCGTTGCCCCGCCCCTGGAGATGGAGCCCCTGCTCGTCCTCGTAGATGAAGAGCTTCGGGGCCTCGGGGAGGAGTGAATCGGCCTGGATGAGGTAACCATTGTCCAGTTCCATATAGGAGCCGTTCTCGAACAGCGACTCCACGAGGTCGAGCTGGTTGTAGAGGGACTCGAGAGCTGCCCCGGGGACTGGTCTCAGTGAGCCGGCGAACCCGACGTTGTAGCCAGCGGCGGCGGGCGAGGCGAAGGGCTCGAACACCTCGAAATCCGATACGTCCAATCCGGTCCCGGCCTCGGCCGCGTCCATCTCGAGAAGGTACATGATCATCACTTGTCCTTGCGAACGGAGGCGACAAGCGATGGTCCGTTTTTAAACATTTTCATTTGATTTGACACGAACTCGCACGATTTGGGCTTATTTGGGGAAAAAACGCCTATTAAGCCTTAATAACTTCATTGAGCGTCTGTGAGACGTCAAAGCACACCGCATACTTTCATGCTATTTAACATTAATCACCGCAAGAGTGGTCATGCGGGTGCTCCTCCTGGCCCCACGCGTGTCGGACGGCGAGTCCACCCTCCCTTTGGGGCTGGCCTACATCGCCGCCGTGCTCGAGGCCGACGGGTGCGAGGTCTTTGGGCGCGACCTCTCCTTCACAGGACCTGAGGATGTTGCCCGGGAGGCCGCCGACCTGGGGGTGGACGCGGTGCTCGCATCCTCTCTTACCAGCACCTTGGGCCAGGTCGCGGCCGCGTGCGATATGGTCCGATGCGCGACGGGGGCTCCCGTTGCACTGGGTGGCCCTCACGCGACCGCCCTTCCGGCGCACGCACTGGGCGCTGGTGACTTCGATGCCCTGATGGTGGGCGAGGGCGAGGACAGGGTGGTCCCGCTCGTCAGGGCATTGACGGGGAACGGCCGGTTGGCGCGCGTTCCCGGACTACTTCTCCCCGGCGGCATTTCGACAGGTCCCGCCCCGCTCCCTCCCGATCCAGACAGCCTTCCCTATCCTCGACGAGAGGCTTTCCCCGAGAGCCTGTACTCGGGGATGCCCGCTCGGGGCCCGTACACTCCGCTTGTCACATCGCGCGGATGCCGTCGCCGGTGCGCTCACTGCCCTTCCCATTCCCTTGTGGGAGGTCCTCGACGACGTTCTCCCGCCAACGTGGCAGATGAGGTGGAACACCTCCTCTCACGCGGTTACCGTGAGTTCCAGGTGGAGGATGATGGATTCGCCGAGGACCGGGGCCATGTGGTCGGTATATGTGATGCCTTTCGGGAGCGGGGATTGGACATCGACTGGGCGTGTACCAACGGACTCCATCCGGATGATCTGGACGAGGGCCTCCTCGCTGCCTTGGCAGAGACAGGTTGTTACTCGATCGCCCTGGGTATCGAGTCCCTTGACCGCTCGGTCCTCGCAACCCTGTGCCGACCTATGGACCTGGAGAGGATCGCAGGACTTGTCCGTGCGGCCCATGACCACGGTATGGAGGTCAGTGGTTACTTCATGCTCGGCCTTCCGGGGACTGTGCTCAATGACGGAGGGCTCCTGGCCGACGAGGCACTCGCCCTTGATCTCGACACGGCCCATTTCTCTGTGTTCTCGCCCTTACCCGGCTCCCCCATATTCTCCCGTTTGATAGCGGAAGGAGCATCAGTGGACGAGCTGGTGGCCGGTAACGTCCCTGGGATGGACCGGATCGCCCTCGATGCGGAGAGCGCTAGGGCATACCGCCGCTTCTACGCAGGGCGCAAGGGCGTGGCCGTGGTACACCAGGCCCTATCCACAGGCAGACCGTTCGAGCCGTTAGTCAAAAAGTTTAAAGGCTGGTTCCTCTAATCCCCACCTTATGGCCGAGCGCGTCCTGTTCCTTCGGGCCGATCCGGAACGGCTCTCGCCAGGACATCATCCGCGCAACTCCTACCCCTCCATGAACATCCGCTATAGTGCCTCCGTGGCCATGGCCATGGGGTACGATGTGGACGTCATCGACATGGCAGCGAGCCTGCCGAGCGGCACACTGGCCGAGTCTGTGGCCGCAGCACGACCAGACGTGGTACTGTGCGATGTAATCACCCCTGCCGTCCAGTTCACCCTCGACGCCGTCGAGCGGATCGGGGTTCCGGTCATCGCCCTGGGACAGCATCCGTCAGCGCTCCCGCGGACGCTCCTCGATAGAGAGGGTCCGGTGGATGCCTGTATCGTGGGCGAGCCCGAACGCACGCTCCAAGAGGCGCTACCCTACGTCATGGCGGGAGACCTATCGTCCCTCGCTGGTATGGCCGGGCTCGTTGTCCGGTCACCTGACGGTCCCATCGAAGGGCCGTCCCGTCCACCTATCGAGCGGCTCGATGAGCTTCCCTACCAGGCACACACCTCCCACCATGGGAGCTACTACACACACTATCCCATTCGGACCAGGGGCCGCCGCCGGTTCGGTTTCATCGAGGCGGGCCGTGGATGCCCGCATTCGTGCTTATTCTGTTCACAGACGCTGCGCATCTCCTACGGCAAATGCGTTCGACTGCGATCGCACGAGAGCGTGGCCGCCGAGGTCGAGTACCTCGTCCGGGAGCTCGACGTGAACGCGCTGGTGTTCCTCGACGATGCCTTCTGTCTCGATCACAGGTTCGCTCACGGCATCTGCGACTCCCTTATCGAGCGAGGGCTCAACGACAAGGTCTCATGGCTCGTGCAGACCCGGGTCGACGCCGTGGACGAGGACCTCCTGACCCACATGCACGAGGCCGGCTGTTCCACCGTGTGCTTCGGTGTCGAGTCGGGCAGCCAGCGTGTGCTCGACACATTGCGCAAGGGCGTCACCCTCGACCGGATCCGGACAGCTTTCCAAGCGGCACATGATGCGGGCCTGCTCAGGGTCGGGTTCTTCATGCTCGGCAATCCGACCGAGACCCGAGAGGAGCTGGAGAGCACCATGGCCTTCTGCCGTGAGCTGGCCCCGGACTTTATCCAGGTCGCGTTCTTCACGGCGTATCCGGGCTCGGCCGCTTGGGCGGAATGGGGCGACACGACGGACTACGACTCCTACACCCACTATAACGCCGTGATTAGCAACAGGAGCCAGATGAGCAACGACGAACTGGTTGAGCTCCATCGGCGGTTCTACCTAAGCTTCCTGTCCCGCCCCCAATTCGTCGCACGCTACGCCCGCTACCGCCTGCCCCGGGCCCTTGCGAACTGGCGCGAGGAGGCAGAGCTGATGCGGACGGCGCTCGGGTTCTTTACGTCCCACCACGAGGATTAGGCGCGCCCGGTGAGCCGGAGCACGCCCTCCCGGAGCAGGGGGCGGAGGATCGAGTACCAGTCGAGGAAGGGTCGCATCTTGCTATAACCCTTCTTCTGGTCGAAGCGCTTGGTCACTGGGACCTCGGTGTACTGGTAGCGCTTGACCGCCTGAATGAGCATGTAGGGCTCGAACTCGTACCGGTCAAGCCACGGGGCCGAGAGGTCGAGCTCCTCGACGAGCTTGATCTTATAGGCGCGGAAGCCGTTCGAGGCGTCCGTTACCTTCTTCCCGGTCACCAGCCGGAACGTGATGGTGAACAGGCGGGTGGTCACACGCCTGAAGAGTGGGATGTCCGGGTCCCCCTCGAGGTACCGGGAACCCTGGACCAGGTCGTTCCCTTCGAAGAGCGGATCCAGAAGGAGTGGGATCTCGGCCGGCTCATCCTGGTCATCACCTGCGATGGCCACGATGATGTCGTACTTCCTCTCCATTGCATAGGCCTGGACGCGTCGGGTGAGGAATCCTGGGCCACGGTTGACATCATTGCGTAGCACGGTCGCACCGGCCTCCCGGGCCTCATTCCCCGTGTCGTCTGTACTTCCATCGTCCACGACCACGAACTCGTCAACGATGTCCCATGGGACCTTGCGCACTGTGCGTCCGATCTTACCTTCCTCGTTGAAGGCGCCGGTCATTAGCAGAACACGCTTGCCCCGGTACACATCAGGGGGACGGGCCACATGATTTATATACTCAGGGGAAGGGGACCGGTGCCCGGTCCTCGGCCGAACGCAGGGCCGCCTCTGCCATGCGCACCGCCCGGACGCCCACCTCGCCCGGAGTGTTGGGCTTCTCCCCGGTCCTGATGCAGTCGAGGAAGTGCTCTATCTCAAGGCGCAAAGGTTCGTGCTGATCGATATATGGCTGTGAAACGTTCCCCATCCGGCGCATGGCCCTGAAAGCACCGTAGGAGTCGTAGCGGTAGCCATTGGACTCTAGGAAGGCCATGTAGTCGAAGTCGAACACGTTGAGCAGCGGTGTGATGCTGTCGAGCTGTGCCGAACGCGTCTCCCCCACAAGCCACATCTCGCGCACTTTTCGCGGGGTGAGCCAGCTAACGGTGATGTTGGCCAGGATGTTATCAGGGAATCTGAGAGTGATGAACGCTACGTCCTCGAAAGGGGTCTGAGGGAGCACCGAGCTGGACGTGGCGGATATCTCTGTGGGGGTGGCGCCCAGCAATAGGCAGACCGTGTCGAAGTCGTGGACGGCGAAGTCGAAGATGACCCCGCAGTCCTGGCGAGGAGTGCGGAACCCGATACGCGAGCAGTGGAGCATGTAGATCTTGCCGAATGTGCCTGAGTCGATCTCACGCTTGAGCGCCATCACAGATGGATCGAACCTGAAGATATGGCCTACCTGGAGGGTGAGCCTATCACGTTGGGCCAGCTTCATGAGGCCCTCGCACGCAGGTGAGTTCAGGGCGAAGGGTTTCTCCACAAGGAGGTGCTTTCCTGCTTCCAGGACGGCGCGGGCCACGTCCGCGTGAGTGGCTGCAGGGGTGCAGACGCACACCGCGTCGATGTCGTCACGGGCGAGCAGAGAGTCCATGTCCTCGACGGTGTCGACCCCGAAGGAGCGCTCGATCATGTGGCACCGGGACGCGCTGATGTCGCAAACCTGGACGAGGTTGGCCTGGGGTAGTTCAGTGAGCACACGAACGTGGTTCTTGCCCCACTCGCCAGCCCCTATGACCCCGACTCCGAGCATGGGTGGGCGGAGAGAGGTTAACTAAATAAACCTTACGCGGGGCTGCCGGGAATACCGGCACGCCACCCCGGTTCGGTTATAATATGATGAACGTCTCCTCCTAGCCATGCGATGGCAGCAGCAATCGGAGAGGGTCCTCGTAAGGGAGATCGGCAAGCGCGGTGGTCTTCTGCCCATGCAGGTGGCATCCCCCCTCCTCGCCGACAGCCTGGGAATCTCGAGGGAGTTCGCCTCGGACCTCGTGAGGACCCTGGTCCGCTCCCAGCGGCTGGCCGCTCACCAAAGTTATTTATCTATCCACAACCATATCAGGTGTCAGTGTGGGGCGCGGATGTTTCCCGCCGCCTTGGCCCGGACGGGGGGCGTGTGCCCGCACTGCAGAAGGATGATGACCACCTGATCATTATCTCATGTTCCCAACCTCCCTTTTTCTTTTTTAGTTCCCCAGGGTGTGGATTCGGTCCATACCCTGCGGAACTCTTTTTTGAAGCTCGCACCCAATCGCCCGTCCCGGATAACTAGGATGTTCTCGTCGTTCCCCATAAGTCCGCCCTTCGTCGGATTCGCCGAGCCGGTCATAACGGTCTCGTCATCGACGATGAATGTCTTGTGGTGCATCATACCCTTGTTCCCATCGGCCCTGACATCGCCGCCCGCAGACTGGACCGCAGTGCATCGTTCCCAGCGTCGCGCCTGTACGCGTTCGCATACTCCTGATACCGAGACCCCCCGATGGACGGCCCGGATCAGCGCGTCGGCCACGGCGCCGTCGGTGAAGGAGAAGGCAAGGAACCGGACATCCCGCTCAGCACCGTCTATCACGTCGACGATCAGCTCACGGCAGCCATCGTCGGGGCAGAACGCGACATGGAAGGGCGTCCCACCCAGCTCCATCACGGGATCTACAGTGGGGTCTCCCGCGGAGAACACACCTTCCCATAGCTCCTCGAACTCAGCATTGTAGGCGGCCGCCAGGAGCCGTGAGCGTACTTGGAGGAGGACGTTATCGTTCCGCGCCGCGCCCCTACCCGTCGGATTAAAGGAACAGGTCACGACCAGCTGGTCATCGATGATGCAGAACTTGTTGTGCATCAGTGCGCGCTCAGCATGTCCCCATCGGACCGGGATCCCCGCCGGTCCGTCTCTCCCATGTACGACCACACGCGCGCTGGTTCGTCTGAGGGCGGCGACCACGGCTGGATGATCTACATCATAGAAAGCACAGCTCACCGAGCGATGTGCTGAGAGGATCGCAGCGGCCAGGATATCCCCACAAGGCTCGCGCGGACAGAAGTGCACTGTTGGTGTAGGGGCAGCCTCATATGGGATGCTGGGTTCCTGCCAATAAGCGGCCACAGCGACGCACACCACAAGGATGATAATCGGTAGAAGAGGCCTTAGTCCCATGAAAAGAAAGGCGGTCTGACAAACCTTTTTAAACCTGCGACGGGAACGTTCCACTATGTCGGAATCCCTGGCGTCCTATGTGGCACAGCTGATGCGCCAGGGATACACGAACGACCAGGTGATAGAGACCCTGCGGGAGCAGGGATGGGATAAGAAGGCTATCACTGAGGCCCTTGAGCAGGCAGCAGTGCTCGCAGATCAGCCGGATCCGCGGCTCGCATCCTTTCCCAAGCCCTTGATCCCGCCGGTGGTAGTAGCCGGAGCCCTGGGTCTCGTTGTCGTGCTCGTGTTCGTATCCATGTTCATGGGCGGATCGGAGCCAGTACCGGTGGAACCGACACCCACACCGCGCCCTACTCCCGAACCTACCCCCGAAACAACGGTGGTACCCACACCCACGCCGAAACCGGAACCGAAAGGCTTGGGTGTCGACCTGATCGGAGTGACCGTACGCTCCAAGGACGAGACACAGTTCGTCCACCGGGACTTTACCGTTGACGCGATCAAGCTCGTGTACGATGTCCTCTCCGCACCTGGCGCCCAGGAGCGCTACGAGTCTATCCAGAAATTCGTGGGCTATTGTCAGAACAGGACCTTCCCTAATCCCGAGCTCGACCGTGAGCTCGAGGAAATGGATAAGGACATGGAGAACTACAAGTTCTACTTAGAGACGAACAACATCCCCAAGGCCACCGAGGTGCTGGAAAGCGATATCTTCGGAAGGTTCAGCGCTAAGAGTGTCGAGGGACCGCTGCCCGTCACCGTCTCGCTGAGCTACGGGACCGGCCTTGTCCTCAACCTCACCTCCACGACCAATCTCATAGGCGTTAACACGCTCTGGGAGACGTCCAATCTGATCCAATCGAACATCCCTGACGACGTGTGGACCGGAGTATGGGACGAGGCGTGGAAGAACACGTTCCCCGCGGACGCCGACCGCTCGTCCTTCACTGTGGACATCCTCTACCTTGACCCGACCTCGCTCGAAGTGACCAGGCCGCGGGCGGCGGACTTCCGGTACTACGGGAAGAGCGGTCTGCGACCGCTCCAGGGGAACGGCTACACGATCCCAAGCTTCGAGGCCGTGCTCGTCTACCTGATCGGCGGCGAGGTGTGCACCCAGACCGAGCGAACATGGTCCGGCGCGAAGGTCGGACAGTGGTCGTGCTCCGAGAGGGTGAAGGAGGGCGAGTTCTTCGTCAAGAAGAACGTGACCTTCGCGTTCCTTGATCTATCTCCCGTGCAGGGGGACCTCACGGCGGTCTACCGTACCGAGCTCAAGGCGAGCATCGGCGGCAATCCCATCGACTTCACGTTCCTATTCCTTGAGGGGAAGGAGCCCTTCTCCGAATCATCGGTCACCGACCTCCTTGAGAAGCTCAAGCTCAAGATCTACGGTGAGCCGAAGACGGAAGGGACGGCAAAATGTCCCATCCATGTTGTTGACACCTTCACGGACGCACCGGTCAGGTACGTGGCCGCCGTTGCCGTCGGAGAGTACATGATGGTGATGTACGCCGACGACAAGCCCAATCCCGCCTACTTCCGCAGCATAGCCGACGCGCTGTGCGCCAAGGTCTAGACCGGTACCTGAGGGGACTCGACCATTCGGTCGATGCCCATGTGCACAAGCTCATCCTCGCTGGGGAGGGCGTCGTTCTTGGCGAACACAGCACATCCCTTGAGATAGAGGGGCACACCCATGGTAGGATGGTCGAGACGGAAGAGCGAATCCTTGCAAGCCTGGGTGCAGGGGAACACGCCCCACTCGGGCCGTCCGGGGCGGGTAGAGGCGAGCCCTACCAGGCAGTACCTGCTGATGGTGACGAACACGTACGGGTGATGGAATGAGCCATGAAAGGGATTCTTTCCCTCACCCAGGCGAAGGGAGACGCCTTGGAAGGGATTCTCCACCTCAACCCGGCGGACGCCACGCGAAGCTAGCAGGCTGCGCACCACGGGGACGTCCATGTTGGTCGTGCGGAACCGCTCCCAGGCTTCGGTCGTTAGGGCCTCCTTTGCTAGCATGAGGCGCGGACCACGCTTCTGCTTATGGATGATGCCGCCTACCACGGGCTCGAGCCGGCCCTCCTCGGCGACAACGTCGATCACACCCCAGTCGTTGGCGACGATCTCGGTACCGTCGGGGAGTTCGGCAAGGAGGGGCTTCAGCCGTGCAATGCCATCCTGTGTGACGGGCGGTGTGACGAAGGTGACGGCCACACCCGCGTCATCAGCTCTCTTAAGGGCGCCTGTGAGCTCGGTGCGTGTGGGCATGAGGCGCTGGCAATAGCCGTTTCCCAGGTAGAGCCGGTCGTGCCCGGTCCAGTCGATTGTGTCCAACAACGCCACACGGGCGACGATGATCGCACGCTCCATCACCTCACCACCTCGGGCCAATAGCACTCGGCGGCCGAGCAGTTCCAGCCATAGAGCTCCATGTACAGGGCCCTGCATCGTTCCATGTATGCAGTACTGTCCTCCGATCCCTCGAGCTCCTCCAGCGCACGGCGCACGAGGATGACGTCGTCCACCTTCTTGCTCGTGGGATGGATCCTGCCCTGGATCTTCAAGACGCTGATGCCCGCGTCGCGCATAGCGCCCAGGCCGCAGATACCGCATCCGCTACCGCCCCAGTTGGGCGACCATTGCAGGCCGAACCGTTCCTGAACGGCTGTGGCGAGCTCATCGCTCCCCTCCAGGGGTTCGACATGGACCGCCGAGGAATTGAGGCAGAGATGGGTGGATGCTATACGCGCCACCGGTCCGGAGTACTGGACGGTCTTTGGGATGTGCCGCATGGCGCGAACGAGGTGCGCCCTGCTGCGGCCCAGACGGGGATTGAGGAGAGCCCACATCCCCTTTGCAGTGTCCTTGTGCCTGATCTCGGTAAGACCGTGGAAATAGGTGCACAGCCCCTCCACATAGGGGCAACGGGCGTTGAGCACGAATCCCTCAAGGGTGATGTCGGGGGCCGCTTGGGCTATGTCGGCGATCTCCTTGATGGAGAGGTGATGGGGGAGGATCACACGTGAGGCGCCTAGACGTTGGTAGAACCGGGCGGCCTGGGCGTTGAACACCGCGTTGATGGTGCTGACGTGGATATCGATGCCCACGTCGTTGTCGTGGAGGTGGGACATGAGGCCAAGATCGGCAACGATGAGGGCGTCAGCTTCCGCAGCGATGGCCTCCTCGACCTCCTCGACGAGATGTGTGAACTGTGCAGCGGAGTAGAAGTCCTGGTTAAATGCGACGTTCACGCGTATACCGAGGTCATGAGCGATGGTCAGGGCCTTGCGCAGTTCGTCATAGGACTGCATGGACGAGCGGGTGTACATCTCGCGGCTGACGCCTCCCATGTGAGTGTAGCGCTTGCGCCACCGCTCGGAGAGCACGGCGCAGTACAGTTCTGTGGCTCCCGCACGGGCGAGGGGTTCCACCTCCTCGGCCCGGTTGATGGGAGCAAGGATGTCCATCGCAAGCTTCCCCAACGGACAGGTATAAATGTGCTTCGACAGGGCTCCGCCGTGAGCACCCAATAAAAACGATGAACGCGCATCCAATGCTTGTAATGGAGCCCGCGCTCTCGGTGGACGATCCTTTCGGTGTACTGGAACGACTGGAGTCCATGGCCTTCGAGCCCTCCGAGTGGCACGACCTCAACCTCGCTGCTCACGGGCTCTCCCTGACGGGACAGTTCGAGCGTGCAGCCATCGTCGAACGTGTCAAGCAGAAGATACGCATCCTCCCACACCAGATCGAGACGGCGCTGCGTGTGCTCAATGACCTTGGTCATCGCGCATTATTGGCCGATGAGGTCGGGCTGGGCAAGACAGTGGAAGCGGGTATCGTGCTCAAGGAGTACCTCGTCCGTGGGCTTGTGGAACGCGTGCTCATCCTTACTCCCGCTCCTCTGGTCCGCCAGTGGCAGGGAGAGCTCGAAGAGAAGTTCGGTGAAGGGTTCATCACTCCTCTTGACGAGGGGTTCCGTGGGTTCGAGAAGGAGGACCGTCTCATCTGCTCAATGGACAGAGCCCGTCAGCCCAAGAACGCCCCCTTTGTCCAGGCCCGTCCCTGGGACCTACTCATCGTGGACGAGGCTCATCGTCTGCGCAACGTGGAGACCAAACTCCACCAGTTCGTGGCGGGGATCGACGCCCGTTACTTCCTAATGCTCACCGCGACACCCATCCAGAACAACCTCTTCGAGCTGTTCAACCTCATAGACCTCCTCAAACCGGGTCATCTGGGTACGCGGAACCAGTTCGCGGTCTATTTCGTGGGGGACCGTAAGGCACAGACGCTCGAGAACGAGGGGGAGCTGCGAGAGCTGCTGGGCCAGGTCATGGTGCGCAACCGCCGCGCCGAGGTCGGACTTCAGCTCCCCGACCGACACGTCCACGACATCATGCTTGATCCTTCTCCCCAGGAGGCCGAGCTGTACCGTCGGGTCATCGGATACATAGCGGACATGTACGACGAGGTGGACGAGGGCGCGGAGTTCGACGCTGAAGAGGCCCGTCGGACCACCCGTGGTATCGACCTGCTGCGGCTCATGACGCTCGAGCGTGAGCTCGTGTCGTCCAGCCAAGCCCTGGCCGCCACTCTGCGCAAGATAATCCCGCGCGAGCCCGATCCCGAGAAACGCGTGCTCTTGGACGAGCTGTACGAGCTGTGCCTGTCGGCCCGGGACAGCACCAAGGCTTGCCATCTCTTGGAGCTCGCTCGGCGCTTGGACACTCCCCTCATCGTGTTCACGCAGTTCATCTCCACCCAGGAGCACCTGCGGGGACGTCTGGAGGCCGCAGGCTTGGCGCCCGTGGTGTTCAACGGCAGCATGTCACCATCCGACAAGGAGTCCGCTATCCAGCGTTTCAAGGAGCGGGGCGGTGTGCTCCTGTGCACTGACTCGGGGAGCGAGGGCCGGAACCTCCAGTTCGCCAACGTGCTGGTGAACTACGATCTTCCCTGGAATCCCATGCGTCTGGAGCAGCGTATCGGCCGGATCCACCGCATTGGCCAGGAACGGGACGTGCATGTGTTCAACCTCACGCTCGCGGGTACGATCGAGGACCACATCCTGACAACGCTCTATCGCAAGATCGACCTCGTCACCGCGGCCGTGGGCGACATGGACCTTATCCTTTCCAAGCTGCCCGATGGCGTGTCGTTCGAGCGCCGGTTGTTCGAGCTGTCGCTGCGCATCAAGGACAAGCGTTCCTTCGACGAGGGGATGAAGGGGCTCGCTGATGAGATGGCGGAGGCCAAGGAGCTGGCTGCAAAGGTGCACCAGTTGGATGCCCGGGTGCTCGAGCGCTTCGACCTATCGTCCCTGGAGGACGCGGGGGTGCGTATCAAGTGAGCAACGACCTTGAGCGGTTCCTTGCGGCCTACAAGCGTGTGGCCGGACTATCTCCCAGGGAAGCAGAAACGGACGTGGGGGTGGCCGATGCCATCGCCGTGGCCAAGGGTAGAGGATTGGTGGCTGCAAAGCGGCTGGTCGAGCCTCCTGGTGTGAGTAAAGATCCTTTTAGCGGTGTACAGCTCACTCACTGCCGCACGGTCCATCGCTCGACCCGTAGAAGCAGCCGTAACTTCGCACTCTGCTTCTCTTTCCGGATAGGGGTCCGCACCGCCAGTCTTCGAGAAACGGTGTATCACGTGGCAGTGGACCTGGCCACAATGGAGCCGCTGGACGGGTTCACGGGATTCGTCGAACTGCACTACGAGAACGTCGACTACCGTCCCCGTCTCTCACCCGAGCTCATCCAGCGTGCCTTCGCACGAGCGCAAGCGGAGCTCGGCCGCCGGATGGAGCCCATGCAGGAGGAAGAACTGGCGCGGTTAACGGTCCAGCACCGGACCGCGGCTACCAGGGTGAAGGCCTACTTCCATCAGCTCCAGAAGGAGGTGCTCGAGGCAGAGCGCCGTGTCCAGCAGCGCATCGATTCCACTCGTGCCATGATAGCTTCTGCCACAACGCTAGAACTGAAGGAGAAGCGTCAGAAACGGTTGGTCCAGCTCGAGGCCGAGCTGGAGAAGGTGCGGGACCAGAACGACTTCACACTCCTTGAATACCGGAAGCGCATGGAGGGCGAGCTCACGAAGGAGGAGGACCGATGCGGTCTGGAGACCGACGTGACCATGACCTCTGCTGTGGTTCTGGAGTACGACACGTCGGTAGAGACCTATCTTCTAGTGGGCCGACACGCACATGCCGAGCTGGAGCGAGCACACTCGCCCTTCGCACGGCCCGAGCCGCCACGGTGCGCCTGCTGTGGCCAAGAGGCGGAAACGCTGGCCCTCGATGCAGCCGGCAACCTGGTGTGTCCCTCCTGTGCCCGGGTCTGTACATTATGCGGTTCCGTGCGTAGCGAACGGTGCCCCCCTGGCCGTCCCTCGAAGCTCCTTGCCCAGCCCTGTCCCCAGTGCGGGCTGTGAGGGGACCCGGCCAATCCCCTGGGTGGCGGTTTTAAATATCAACGGCCGTACCCTTGGCCGTCCATGGCCGAGCTGCGCGTCACGTGCATCGTTCCTACCCGGAACGAAGAGCGGACCATCGGTGAGCTTTTGGAGCGCATCCGCCCGCACTGCGACGAGATCGTCGTCGTCGACTCGAGCACAGACAGCACCCCCGAACGTGCGGCCAAGCATGCTCGCGTCGTACGGGAGGATCGACCAGGGAAGGGGATCGCGCTCCGCACGGGGGCGCGGGAGGCCACGGGCGACATCCTCGTGTTCATCGACGCCGATGGCTCCCACATCCCCGAGGACATCCCCGAGCTGGTCCTGCCCATCAAGGAAGGCCGTGCCGACATGGTCCTCGCCTCACGCTCGCTCGGCGGGAGCGAGGAGCTATCAGGCACTCTCAACCAGTGGTTCAGAGCAACGGCCAGCGGTGTCATCACCCTCATAATCAATTACCGCTTCGGCTCGTGGATCACCGACAGCCAGAACGGCTTCCGCGCAATCAAACGGGATGTCTTCCTCAAGCTTGGGACCACCGCCCGCATCTTCGACATCGAGACGGAGATGCTCATGAAGGCCCTGAAGCAGGACTACACCGTGGACGAGGTGCCCAGTCGCGAGAAGAGACGACGGTACGGGAGTTCAGGCATCAACCTCTGGTGGATGTGGTACCGGTACACGTGGACCACCCTCCGTAACCTCGTGTAGACGTGTCCCGTGTGCTATGCTGTGCCAAGGCAGATTAATAACCCTTAATAACTTATATTCGGCCGAATTAGGCCAAAAAACGCGATTTCCTTCCGATTTAGAGAAATGTTTATATACGGCTTGTGTTGCGCAGGTTATACTAGTAGAAGAGGTGAAGATGATGTTCATGACTGAGGCCATGTACGACGTTGCGGCTGTGGACCTTGCCGGTCACAACTCAGCGTACGATGGCCGTCTCGTTATTCAGGGCTATGACAGCACGGGCAACGACTTCGACTCGGGCCGCTACACGGTCGATTTCGACCTTTGTGAGCGCACCGATGGCGAGTTCGACCTGATCGTCCATGGTATAGCTCAGGTGAAGAAGGAATTCGCTCATCCCAGCTCGCCCGCCTACGGCGGCGCCTGGCTCAAGTACGCCGATCACGACGATGTCCATGTCACCGAGGACACCCAGGAAACCGTCATTGACATTCGATCGGACCGCACCTACACGATCCACCTCATCGATGAGCCATCGGGCACAACCCAGGACTACCTCCTCACGAAGGAGGCCGGTGAACTGATCATCGAGCCCGTGCTCGGCGACCTCTAGGGAGCCAGCGATTTCACAGCGTACCTTTCTTTCTTTCCAGGCCCGAGTGCCCAGTCCTCGCTGACCTTAGAAACAGTGCTGCCGTGGCCGCGGGCTCATCCGACGGTCACTGTCAGCTCACTTTGCATGAGGTGACGGTAGTTACCGCCAGCGTCCGACGTGCACTGGGCCGGCTCGCAGAATGCGCAATCACCACTGGTGAAAAGGCACAAATCGACGGCGAACGTCCTAGTC
>PVBE010027164.1_pt1 | contig 16030 bp, 12 predicted proteins | sample 1631181 | NCBI WGS metagenome assembly PVBE01 (sample SAMN08397723, study PRJNA350692) | Marine metagenome, whole genome shotgun sequencing project. | isolation source: water | place: Pacific Ocean | collected 2012-04
CGGGGACAAATGTCCGGCAAAGCCACATTCGATCCACTACCTGCTTTCGCTGCCCAGTGGCTCCAGCCTGCAGTCTTGGACCGAAATGAGCGAACTAGGTTAGGAAGTGGCCCATCAAAACGTGTCGCATAGTCGTTGTTCACGGAGAGGGATAGGGTGAGGGTATTTGGTTTTTTAGACAGAGCCTAGCTGGACAGAAAACCGCCAAAAGCCACGTCGAGGTGGCTACGACTGAGATGAGCTTTCCCAAGCCACGAGGGCTTTCTTTCGTGTCTTTCCCCAGCGGTAGTCGCCGAAAATACCGGTCTCGCGAATCACACGATGACAGGGGATCAGGTAGGCCATCCGATTCTGTCCAACCGCGCTACCGACCGCCCGCGCGGCGCCACGATCTCCCAGCGATTCGGCGATTCGCCCGTAGCTGGTCAAAGAACCTCTTGGGATCTGAAGCAGTGCCCGCCACACGCGCACTTGAAACTCAGTGCCGCGAACAAATACTTTCAAGGGCGATCTGTCGTTCGAGTCGGTGGGCTTTGCAAAGATCGAATCGACAACTCCCGCAGGGTTATCGTCCCAGTCAATTCGCGCAAGCGGCCAGTCTTTTTCGATCGCAACCGCGCCCGTGCGCTGGTCTTTCGACTCGACGAACGACAGATGACAAATCCCCCGAGGGCTGACTCCGACGAGACAGGTTCCGAACGGGCTCTCGGCGAATCCCGCCCGAATCGTCCAACCCTCGCCACCCGATTTCACTTCGCCTGGCGAAGCGGCTTCCAGGTTCACGCACAGGTCGTGCAAACGTCCCGGCCCAGAAAGCCCCGCGTCAAATGCGGCGTCAAGCACACTTTCGCCAGCTTCCAAAGCCTCCTTGGCACGTGAGAGCGTCAGACACTGAAGAAAGCCCTTTGGCGTTACGCCGACCCAGTGGGAAAAGAGTCGGTGAAAGTGGTGTTGGCTCAGACCAGCCCGTTCGGCGAGCTGTGCCAGCGTCGGTTGTTCAATGTGGTTCTCGTCGAGATAGCTAATCACGCGGGCGATACGGTCGTAGTCATTCATGCCCAGATTCTATTATGTGTCTGCGGCCCGCCCACCCGATTCTTGCGGCAGCGCCGCAAATCGCTGTGTAAGAGGAGTGCTGCGGCCTGTGGCCATGTTTGTCCAGCCCGTCGGTCCTAGAATACACGTGTACTGCAAGACGGCGGCATACTCCATCAGGCACGCCATGCCAGGCATTCCCCGAAATAATCGCGAAGTCAGGGCTGATACTTTGGATTGGGGATCGAGGGAATCGGCGCGTCCACGTCCTTTCGCCATTGACGGAGTGCCGTCAGTAACTGCTCGGCCTTATCCGGATCGGCCTTGGCCAGGTCATTCTGTTCGCCGATGTCGTCACGGAGATTGTAGAGTTCGATGCGCCCGGATTCGAACCATTCGATCAGCTTCCACTGGCCCATCCGAATCGCTCCAGCTGGTGTCGTGCGAAAAGGGCCGCCGTGTGGATCGCCTTTGCCTTGCAAAAAGCAGGGGAAGTGCCAGTACAACCCACGCCGATCAAGCGACGCCGCAGCGTCGCGAAAGAGTGGCACAAGACTCTTGCCATCCAACTCTGTAGCGCTAGGTGGGTCGGTCTTGCTGACTTCCAGCAGCGTCGGGTAGAAGTCGATGCCGATGACCGGTTCGTTGCAAACCGATCCCGCTTTCGTCACACCTGGCCATTTGACGATCATTGGAACACGGATTCCGCCTTCGTACAACATGCCTTTCGCACCGCGCAAAGGCGCGTTCGAAGTGGCACCGCTGTGGCCGCCATTGTCCGAGCAGAACAGGACGATCGTGTTGTCGGCAAGCTTGAGACGGTCCAGTGTGTCCAGTACACGACCAACACTCTCATCAACGCTCGAAATCATCGCGGCGTACTTGGTGTTGGTATGGTGTTTCCCTTTTGTCTTCGCAGCAAACTTTTCGGTCAAGTTGGCTTTGGCTTGAATCGGTGTGTGCACGGCGTAATGTGTCAGATATAGAAAGAACGGCTCGCCGCGATGTGCTTCGATGAACGTGCACGCTTCGTCCGTCAAGCGATCTGTCAGGTACTCGCCGGGGTCCTGGTTCACCAGATTCGGATACTTGTACGGACTATGGTAGCCGCCGCCACTCGGGCTACCCCATTCTCGGCCAGCGATATTCGTGTCAAAGCCCTGCGTGGTTGGATCCGCGCCCAGATGCCACTTGCCCATGGTCGCCGTGGCGTAGCCGCCGGCTTTTAGCGCTTCGGCAAGCGTCACGAAACTGGCATCCAGGACTGTCTTGTTAGGCACCGGCTCCAGCTTACGAAAGCGATGGTTGCCACGCTTTGGATCGCCGACTGTAAAAATCCCGTGTCGCGGCGTGTACTGGCCACTCATCAAAGAAGCACGGCTGGGCGCACAATTGGGGCCGTTCGAATAAGCGGCGCGAAAAACCATGCCTTGTTGCGCCAATTGGTCCGTGCGTGGAGATTCGTAGTAGTCGCTTCCCATCAACCCCAGGTCGGTCCATCCCATGTCGTCGATGAAGAAGAACACGATGTTGGGCCGAGGCATTTCGGCGCTTTGAGCAGACGCCGATAGATTTGCCAGAGTCGCCACGAGTGCGACCAGCAATACAACGATTCTGAAGATCATCTATTTTGAACTCCAAATTGGTTTGGATTCGGAAACTCTTCGGTCTGCAACTACTGTCGATCCAGAGCCGCATTCGAATCACGACATGCTTTCAATCAAGGTTCTTGTCAGGATTCACGATGGCAGCGCAGGAGGGTCGCGGCCGCGGCCGCGCTGTGTGCCACACTACCAGCGGAGCAAAGCCGTGCCCCAGGTGAGGCCTGCGCCAAAACCACTCATCAGCACCAAGTCTCCCGAGTGGATACGATCCTCGCGAATGGATTCATCCAGCGCCAGCGGGATACTCGCGGCGGAAGTGTTTCCATAGCGGGTCAGATTGATGACCATTTTGTCACGGTCGATGTTCAGATCGTTGGCAATGGCCTCGATGATTCGGATGTTGGCCTGATGCAATACAACCCGATCGAGGTCGTCCACGCTTAGCTTGGCGTGTGCCAGCGCGCTGCGGATTGAATCGGCAACCAGACGGACGGCCCACTTGAAGACCGGTCGGCCATTCATATGAATGAAATGTCGATTGTCAATCAGCCCTTTCGCGGTGATTGGTTCCTGCGTTCCTCCCGCGGGGATGCACAACAAGTCCGAACGCTTACCGTCCGAACCCAGGGTGTACGAAACGAGGCCTTGTTCTTTCTGGCCGGGCCCCAACAGCACGGCACCAGCGCCATCACCAAACAGTGGATACGTTTTCTTATCGGCTGGGTTAACCGTTTGCGACATGATGTCAGCACCGACAACCAAGGCACATTTGCTGCTGCCGGTCTTAACGAACTGCGCTGCCGTGGTCAGACCATACATGAATCCAGCGCAAGCCGCGTTGACATCGACCGACGCAGCAGTCGCACCGAGCTTACGTTGCAGATGACACGCAGTCGAAGGCATACGCGTATCCGGTGTCATGGTGGCGATGACGATCAGATCGACATCCCTAGCTTCGACTTTGGCCTGCTCGAGGCACTGTTGGGCTGCCGTCAATGCCAGATCACTGGTGGCCATTCCGACGGGCGCGCGACGACGCTCGTGAATGCCCGTTCGCTGGATAATCCAATCGGCGTCGTAACCCAAAGCAGAGAGATCCTCGTTACGCACGATTTCTTCAGGTGCGGCCGAGCCAGTCCCGAGCACTTGGATACCCATCAGCGTATGGAATTCGCTCTTCTCTAGACGTCGGGGCGTGATCTGCGTCTTGTCGACGGCTGTTGCCATGAGATTCCTATTGCTTCTAGCGGGGTTCGTCAGGGATTTCCACCCAACGTCGCTCGTCGTACGACGCCAACACGTTGTTGGCGACGACTTGAGCGCAGATTCCATCAAAAGAACTGGGAATGGCGTCACGCTGCTCGGTAATCGCCGAGACGAATTCCCAAACCACATCATATCGGAAGACCGTCGCGGGTTCACCATCACCGAGTACGCGCGGGTTGTTGGTTGGCTTCAGATATTCGTCGGGAACCGCGACGGGAGCAAGGTCTTCGCCAGTTCTTCCCAGCAGAATGGTGTTCGGCTCGTGCAGTCGATACACTGCCAAACCTTCCGATCCACCGACCTCCGCCCATTCGTGGCCAAAGCCATTGAGGTCGCGGCCGATGGCCAGCGCCGTCCCTTCCCAAACGCCCATTGCGCCGCAGGCGAATTCACCAATCAGGCAAGACCGATCATCCACTTTCGAGGGGGGGCAAACAACCACGGTTAGGAAGTCAACCTGCCGGTCATTCTGCCTGCCGCCATCCAATGCCTGGCTGCAATCGCGAACTGCCACCAGCTCGGTACACCGATCGAGGCGGTTAGCTGGTGCATGGTGATAATCGCTGACTGCCGGAGCTCCGATAATTGCGATCCTAACCGGCCGATCTCCTGTCATTCTATCAGTGATTCCGCGTAGTTGTGATGCTCTACAGTCGCTGAAACTTAAAGTGTTTACACAACTTACGCAATACTGAGGTCCGCCCAACGAATATCAGACTTGAAGTTGAAAAACTTGTCCATGACCCCTAATAGGGGGTGTGCGGCGGGCCTTCAAACCTCTAAATTGGTCAGAGTGTTCGTGCCAGGGAATAGGCAGGAGTGAGAACAGAAGGGATCCTTCAAGGTTAGCGTAGTTCTTTAGAAGTTGGGATAATAAAACGACTTATGTGCATTTTGGCAATACAATACAAACTCGTGCCGGAAACTCCAGTTTTAGTTGCGGCAAACCGAGACGAGTCCTACGACCGCCCCACCCTGGCGCCATCCATTCAATCGGGCAAACCACGCATCTTGTGTGGGCTCGACCAGCGTGCCAGTGGAACTTGGCTAGGCGTCAATCAGCGCGGACTGTTCGCGGCTGCTTGTAACCGATTCAAGTTCGCTCCTCCCGCTAGTCCGCGATCTAGGGGCGTGCTTTGCCGCGAGCTTTTGCGTGCAGGTTCAGCTCGGCGCGCCGTTGATTTGGCTTTGGACGAAATATCCACTGGCAAGTACGACGGCGTCAACTTCGTGATTGCTGATGCCGAATCCGGTTGGGTGGTTCACGCCGGAGACGACTATGGAGCTGTCGAAATTCAGGAAGGACTGAGTATCATCGCCAACGGCGACGTCAACGATTCGCGCGACGAACGGATCAAGCTCGCTCAACGATTGTTGACGCTACAAACGCTGGATTCGCCCGTGAAGTTCCTGGCGGTGGCCAGCAAAGTATTCGCTCGCCCCGCTTCCGGTCCCGGTCGGCCGAGCATGGTTATGCGAGGCGCGGAACGCGGAACGGTCTGTTCGACGTTGTTGGCCTTGGGAGTGAAGCCGCGAGACGCCATCTATCAGTATGCCGACGGATCACCGGACAAGGCCAAGTACGAAGACTTTTCACCGCTACTACGCGACATTCTGAGCCGTGGCTTGCGAGAGGCGCGGACGAAAGTGGGTGCGTAACAGCGCTTTCGGCCACAAATACACCTAGTGCGTGTCGCACCGACGTGTAGCGTCCGCGGCGCTATGTTTCATGAGTCCAAACGGCGAAAAGCCGTGACAGTGATTCGGCACGCGCTCTGGAGACGAGGCGAACGTGTTTCATCACGTTCGCTTTCTTTGTATTTCTGCGGCTGCAACGGCAGATTCCGACGGATTACGCGCAGGCTCGATAGAGCCTCGCATTGCCACGTTTCCCGACTTCACGGAACGCGCCGATTTTCCGCAGACAATATGCGATTCTCTGCGCGTCACTGCGATCAATGCCAAGGCCTTCGGCCAGATGGCTGGTGTCGAAGGTCGAAGGCAAGCCGGATGGCATGAGCTGCAGCAGATCCTCGGCCGTTCGGAAATCAAAAATTCGATCAATTCGGACGAGTTTTTGGTCCTCAACCTGTTGGTCGCCTTTGCGACGCCAGCGCCGTCGGCCATGGCCCGGAAATCGCCATTCTTCGACCTCTACTAGGGGTGCCTCGAGCGCCAGGTTCTGGTGTGGAAAAATACGAGTGAAATAGACAAACTCGTGAAATAGATCCAGAATCGTACCCTTCTTGGGACTGAGGCGTCGACTGACGACCTTGCCGCCACGCCCCGTTTGCTTGATCAACCGCTTGCGCGCCACGATGGGTTTCACAACACGGACGCGGTATTTCTTCAGCAAGGAAGCGATCTTACCTCGAATCGCGGCCAGTGAACCGTGTTGAATTTCGATCAGTTCCCCATTACGGATAACATCGATGCGATAATTCCCCAGCGGCTTTTCGATCTGTACGTCCACACCATCTTCGGCATAGACCTCTTTGAGTTGACGATGTAGTGACGTTTCCATGCCAGTCGCGCCGGGGTTGGACTTCGAAACTGCGAGACTCGTTCGAGGGAGTCTCGGTATTTCTAAAGTATCGACGCACGCGGCATTTGGGCGTGACCGGAAATCGACGAGCGATGCCTGTTTATGAGGCTGCTGGTTCAATTCCAAAATCACGGACAGTCAGCAGCGTTTGCAATTGAAAGCCCTTTGCCGCAAATGCTTCGGCACCACCTTCTAAGCGATCGATTATTGCAATGACAGCCTGCACTTTCATGCCGGCCGCTTCGACATGCTCGATAGCCTTCAACGAGCTGCCGCCGGTGGTGACGGTGTCCTCGACAATCACGACGGATTCTCCAGCCTCGACTGGCCCTTCGACTTGGCGTCCTTTGCCGTGTGTCTTGGCCTCTTTGCGCACGATGAATCCGCGCAATGGCAAACCTCGTTGTCCGGCGACGGTCACGACCGCAGCGGTAATCGGATCCGCGCCAATTGCCATCCCGCCGATGGCGTCCGGCACCTTCCCGTCAATCAACTCGAGAATCCCTTCGGCAATCAAATTGGCACCTTGAGGGTCGAGCGTGACTTTTCGGCAGTCTAAGTAGAACGACGCTTTCTTACCCGACGCCAAGGTAAAATCACCGAATTCAAGTGCCTTCTCGCGAACCAGGTCGATCAGAGCGTTCTTGTCGTACACGGGCATATTCTCCGCAGTGCTGTTAGAATACGCATCCTATACCACGGTGCGTTGAAAGGCAGAAGGGGGTGGGCTCCGCGCGAACGTGTTTCAGCTGCCGCTGGAGCATCACGTGGCCAAGCAGGCAGCGACGCTTACGGTTTCTCTTTTTCAAAGATCCGTTTGAGCGATGCGGTCGCGGCGTCGACGGTATTTTCCGCGACGATCGGTTTGGGTTGCGGCAGTTTTCCTGGCGGCTTTTTGGGCGGACGTTGAGACGTCTTTTCCGGCTCCGAGGGTAAATCCGCTGCAGCGTCCGTTTCGGCGTCCGTTTGAGCGGCGGAAGGTGTCGGGTGAAACTGCCGTTGCTGAGGATCTTCGAGCCGCTGCAAGCGAGCCTCTTCATCTCCTTCCTCGAGCAAGTCGCTGACATATTGGGACACGGGATCTGATTCCGCTCCAAATTCAACTTCAAATTCAAGGCGTCCGACCTTGATCCGGTCACCATGTTTGAGTTGGCGGACGTCGGACAACGGCTCGCCATTTAGGAACGTCCCGGTTTCGCTTTCCAAATCGCGAACCATGACCTGTTCGTCATCCAATGTCAATTCGCAATGATGAGGACTAATTGCCTTGCTCAAGCAACGCATGTTCGCATCTTCCGCACTGCCGATGACGAAGTTGCTCCGACGAATGGCGATCACAACACCCGCATCGTCTCCTTTGCGGTTCTGCAGCATCCCATGAACAACTCTGAGTTTGACCTTCATGATCGCGCTCTGTTTCCGACTAGCAAGCTGAAACGATAATCGTCGTCTCGTGGGGAGTGGAATCGCTTCCCAATCCATGGCCGCGCAGTATCGCGCCGACCTTGATTTTCGCACCTCTTCTCTATCATGGTTGGTTCGCTGCAACAGGACAAGACGTGGTCGACCCGGGTTTCCCGAGCGAAGGTGAGCTGAATTGGCGAACCAGTTGAATTATACGCCGCCAATCCGGGATGTGACGCTCGACGTTCGAAAGGCAGGCAGTCGTACCAGCGTTCTGCGCCAAACGGTTGGTCGAACTCGATCTACTTGGCCGGGGGTTGAAAACCGGGTGCGGCCAAGAATGTTGTGACTGGCTTGCCGTCCTCAACGTTCCAGACTCGGATTTCACCGTCAAAGCCACCAGAGGCCAATCGCTTGGTCACGCCATGATAGGCAACTGACAGGGCCCAATCTTTGTGTCCGGTGAGCGAACGAATCTGCTTATGAGATTTCGCTTCGAATTGGCGGACAGTTTTGTCGGCTGAGGTTGCAAACAGGAACTCGCCACCTGTGGGCAACTTGAAGACCTCACCACCAAACCCAATATCCGCGGATTTCTTGGTATCGGCAATCTTCCAACGGTGGATCTTGTTGTCGTTTCCGCTCGAGAACACTTCGTTCCCGTCCGGATGGAATGCGACGCCTTTGACCGGTTGTCCATGGCCCGAATACGTCACAAGCAGCTCGCCCGTCTTCGCATCCAGGATCTTGGCCGTCTTGTCGCGGCTGGCGGATGCCAATTTAGTGCCGTCCTCGTTCCAGGCAACAGCCTGCACCCAATCGGAATGGCTGGTGATCGTCAGCTGGGTCTTGCCGGAAGCGACCTCGAAAACTCGCAGCACGCCATCCGCAGCGGCCACCGCCAGTCGATCGCCCTGAGGACTGAATGCCACGTCCAACACCACATCGGAGGTCGTACCGAGGACTTTGAGTAGTTCGCCGTTCTCTGGATTAAAAAGTCTGGCTTCACCGAGTCTCCCCGGAGCTCCACAGGCCGCGGCCAGGATCTTGCCATCGGGGCTGAGTGCCAAGCCATAAGTGCGCTGTCCGACGTTTTTGATCCGACGAATCAACTTGCCATCTTCCGGATTCCAGACGGTGAGTTCGTGGTAGCCACCAGCGATCAACGCCTTGCCATCACTGGAAAACGCAACGGACGTCACAGGCAGCGTAAACGGATACGCCTCGGGTGGATCGGGATGCGTAAGCGGTGGGATGATGGTGACCAATTCGGCCTTCGGGTCTTCGCCATCGAACTTCGCGCCTTCTTCAATCCAGCGTTTGAACAAAGCAATCTGTTTGGTGGGGAGCGGATCGGATTCCAACGGCATCCGTTCTTCCTCGTCATCGGAAGTCAGGCGGCGATAGGATTCGCTTTCTTCTAACTGGGCCCCCAGAAAACCAGCTGTCGCAGAATCGCCTTCCTTCATGGCCTGCTCGAACGAATCCAATCGGTAGCCACCTTCCGCTTTCTTAGGGCCATGACAGGCGACGCAACGGTCGAGCAAGATCGGAGCCAGGTCTTTCCGGAAACTGACCGGATCGGCAGCGTCGGCGTGAGCAGGGGCGAGCCACTGGCTGGCCAAGCAGCCGACTGCCAACATAAGAATCCAGTTACGTACGATCATGGTGCAATGCCTAGGGCGAGACGTGCCGGCGGTCACCCCAAAACACGGGAACCTCCGGCAACCAAGGTTTGGACGTGATTAGTGTTGGAACAGGAACTCGTTAGTATTCAGAATTGCCCAGCAGATATCTTCCAAGGCTTCAATGCGACGACCTCCAGGACTTTGGACACCCTTCTCCAGCTCCACAACCTGCGCTTGGGCGTCGGCAATTTCCTTGGTGGCGGCTTCGTCCAGCGACTTCGTCACCTCTTCGTCTGACACGGCCACACCTGCGCCAAGTTTTTGCACAAGGTACTCTTGCACCTCGTTACGTTTCCCCGCATTGACTGCCAACGAGGATTTGAGATCCGCGCGCAGCGATTCGGGAATGGCGACCAGTTTTTCGTCGACGAGTTTGCCGCGTGCTGCGGCGAGTTTGGCTGCAATGCTTTCATTCAACTTGGCCATTTTGGCCTTGATTTCCGCATTATCCTTGGCGATCTGCTCGTCCTTGGCCGCGATGTGTCTCCTGCTGGCGGCGATTTCCATCTCCGTGGGAAGACGATTTACGGCCGCCAGGTGAAGTTGTTTGATGATGTCGTTGTCAGATTTACTGTCCTTGACGAGCAGGCGAAAACGATTGTTCTCGTCTCGCAGTTTGTTGTAGATTAAAGGACCGTTAAAAAACTGAATGGCCATGCCTAAATTCGACTCGCTGGAACGCTCGCACGCGCAGACAGTTTGTCGTTCGGGTTGGCCAAAGATCTTAAGGAAGTCATGGTTGACCAGGTCAGGCGCGGGCAGCTGCGTGGCTTTGGTGCCGGCGGGAAGCGAACCGAACTTCTCCGGCCGGCCCGTCACGTGGCAAATCGCATCCAGCAGTTGTTCAGCGCTCAGCAGCCGTGGTTGGAAGTGCGAAAAGTACTTGGTGTCGTCCTGGTTGAAGTCATTCGGTTCAAACGAGGCTTGATAGGTTCGGCTATTCAGGATGGTGCGAATCACATGCTTGCGATCATAGCCGTTTTCGGCGAAGTCCTTGGCGAGCGCGTCAAGTAGTGCCGCATTTGAGGGTGGATTGGAATCGCGAAAATCGTCTGGCGGTTCGACAATGCCGCGTCCGAGCAAGTGGCTCCAAATGCGATTGGCCTCGATCTTGCCAAAGAATGGATTGTCATTCGTCGTCAGCCAGTCGGCAAACAGAACGCGGCGATCATCGACCTGCGCGTTTTCCACGTCGCCTTTGAGAGGCAGCCACGGTTTCATTTTTTGGCCCGTGCGAGGCTGCGTGACTTCACCTGTCTGTGATGCCCAAATGAACAACTCGTCCGGCTTGGGCGTCTTCTTTCGTTGCACGCGGTTAAAGAACGCAGCCATGCCGTAATAGTTGTCTTGTGTCCAACGCTCGAAAGGATGATTGTGACATTTGGCACATTGCAATCGAGCGCCCAGGAAGATCTGCGAAATGGTTTCGACACAGTCGTTGGTATCGGTGGCAGTACGGTAGAAATTCGAGGGTGGATTCGAATGCGTGCTGCCCGATGCAGTCAACAACTGTCGCGCGAATTCGTCATACGGCATGTTCGATGCAATCGCCCGTTCGACCCAGCGATGATATTTGTGCACCCCGTCGCCGCCAACTTGCTTGCTCGTCAGGCGCAGCAGGTCACCCCATTTTAGCGCCCAAAACTTGGCGAACTCGGGCCGCTCGACTAGCACGTCAATCAATGTGGCGCGTTTATCAGCCGCCTTGTCGTTGAGAAATGCTTGAACTTCATCGACCGTAGGCATGATCCCGATGACATCAAGATAGACGCGACGCAAGAACTCTTCGTCCGTGCAGAGGTCGGAGGGCAAGTACTTAAGCTGCTTTAGTTTCTCGTAGACCAGGTCGTCCACGTAGTTATTCGACGGTGGCTGTTTCCACTGGAATCCTTCGATGTCACGCACAAAGGTGATAAAGCTCGACTCGATAAACTCCAAGTAGCGAACGATGATGGCTGTTTCCCCACGTTCGTTTCCGACGACGAGCCCACTTTTGGAGACAGACGCAACTTCCTCGTCCGAGCTGGAATAGACCGCCAGCGAAGTGATGTCCCGCGTGGTGCCATCGGAATAGTGGGCCAGTACGCAAAGTTGTTGCGTGTGAGCTGGCCGTTTCAGCAAGCGACCGGACGGTGGATAGAGTTCAATCTTGACGGGACGCGGCGCGTCAGCGACGTCCAGCCGGCATCCTTCGGAAATCCAGTCTCGCAGTACTATGTGCGCGGGTTCCGACGGGCGAAGCTTCATGCCGCCACCATGTGAAACCTTCATCAGCGGCTTCAGTAGCAACAGACTTTCAGCTGGGTTAAGCGGGTTGGTGCGGCGACCAAAGTCTTCGTGAATCAATGTTAATTTATCGAGTTTCGAATCGAAGGCTCGCAATGACAAACGAAAACCGCCCTTGCCACTGGGCGACCCGTGACACGCTCCGGAATTACAACCTTGTTTAGACAAGGCAGCCAGCGTGTCGTAGGCAAACGAAACCAGCTGCGGTTTTGATTGACCGCTGACAACAACCTTGGCGGTTGTCTCCTTGTCACTGACCCGCACGACCACATCCGCCGCACCATCCTTTCCTGGTCGACCGACGGACTGAACGATCTGTACGATCGCAGGGTCGCTCGACGTGAATTCCGCGACAGACGTCAGATCGCGCACCACACCGTTCTCGTAATGACCGGTAACGATAAACTGAATCTGCTCGCGCACACCCTGTAAAGCCACGTTCGCCGGGAAGACTTCGAGAGATTGCGGTTCGCCGATGTCGATGGTGGCCGGCTGGTCGTCGGCCAGCGCGCTGGCCACCGCGAGACGCATTACGGTTGCCATCACGCAGACCATCAAACAGGGAACACCAGTCGCGCCTTTGCGCGAAGCAACAGGCAGGCCGATCCATCCACATGTTCGTCCGTGTTCATTCATGGTCATCTGATTTCTCATTGCTCCAGAAAAATGATCAGCGAGAAACGAATTGATGGATCAGCCACCGGCAGCTACAGCGACTTCCAACGCGGCTTCCTTGATGACGACCTGTCCTTTGCCCTTAAAGGCACCGTACCCGATGATCCGCAACGAGTGGCCTTTCGCCACCGCATCCTGAGGGCCTTTGATGGTGATCTTATAACTGTCGTTGTCTTGCTTGACGGCGTAGGAAAACGGCACTGAAAGACCTTCGACGGCGACCGTAATGGAATCCTTGAACTCCTTGTTCTTGCGTTCCAATGTTACGGTCAACTCCACCACCCCCTTATCCGCAGCAAACGCGACTTTGTCGCTGCTGAGTTTAGTTTCGAAAAACGCTTCAGCTTCCGGTGCCGTGGCGACTGTCAGCAGGCCGTCAATCCAAGGAGGTGGATACAAAATCAACGGTTTTCGAGTGCGAACCAAGGCGGCCGTCGAGACGACTGACGATAACTGACGCCCTTGGTGATCGGCAGTGCCCACCACACGCAAAGCGTGGAGATCCGCTGCCTGTGCGGTTGGCGAGACGGTCAACAGCACGCGATGAGTCTTAGCGGCCTTGGGGATTATGTTGTTGATCAGCTGAAAACCTGCGGCGGAGTTCTCCAACGACAGTGTGATCGGGTCGTCAAAGCCACGTCGAGCACACTGCACGTCCAACGCAAACGCGCCGGTCTTCAGCGTCGTGATGAATTTGATTGCCGTGGCCTTGTCATTCTTCAACGACAGCGAAAAACCTACGTTGGAAGCCATTTCGACGCGATAGGCGTACTCGGGACCACCGCGTCTAAGCAAATCGTAAACCATCAAATGGTAGATGCCGTCCGCGGCAAGCGTGTGTGTCAGGGTGAATTCTTCTTCAGCGCTAACGGCGGTCTCCGCCAACTGGCCTCCGTCCGCATTGAGCAGCCGCATGAATAGCAGAGCGGGTGAACCAAGGCTGCGAGAGACTGCCTTAAACGAGATCGCTTGCCCTTTGACGGCCGCGAATTGAAAGTAGTCTCGATCTGCTTTGTCGCCCAGAATCCCATTGACGGCACACGGCAACGTGACTCGGGAAGCAATCTTGATGTCGTTGTTTGGTTCGATCTCCATCTCCTCTGGCAATCGACTGGCGACCAGAGTGGCAGTTGCCGACGACTTGCCGTCTGGGAATCTTGCGTTCACGGAAAATCGGCCAGTGCGGACGTCATCGGGAATTCGCACGAAGACCGGTGCGGTACCGTCTGCAGATGGTCCAGAAAAAACAAATCTCGCAGTTGATCCGAAGCGGCCACCCAATGGAAAAGGCGAAGTGACCAAGGGAAAGTCGCCGACACGAAGACGGTAACGGCCACCACCACGATATTGGTTGTCACGCACTTCCAGCACATAGTCTCCGTCGGCGTCGAAGACATGCGCGAAACGGCAATCAGCGCCCAGACTGGGATCATCGTCTGCAAACAGAATCTCTGTTCCGAAAGAATCCAAGAGTCGCAAGACAGGATCAATTGCCGAGCCAATTCGAGCCGCAACCACTTCAAACGCGATCCGCTGGTCCTTCTTGGCAGGAAACTTGTAGTGATCGAATTGGGCCCCATTGGTAACGCCATCCACCGCGATCGGCAACGTCAGGACTTGGGCTGTGGACAGAGAAACGTTCTTGCCGTCATCGGCGACTGACGCCAGATCATCGAGACCGATGTATAAAACGTCCGAAGTGCCGGTCGCATTGCCGACAACGAATCCACCTGTACCGACAGGTGCCGTGGCGTCGACCGTAATCTTGCAAGTTCGGCTTTTGAGATCCTTCTTACCAGCCTCGGCCGGAACAATTTCAACCTTCGCTGGAAAACTTGTCCAAACGCGGAGTGGATCATCTAGCTTTGCGCCATGTAGCGTCAGTTCAATCGTCTTGCCTGGTTGGACAGCGCCGGGGACCGCATAGGATACAGATGGCTGTGCCCGCACGTGACTGGCGGCAAGCACGAAGAACAGAAAGACAATCGTCCGCGAATGAGGCATGAGAGCGTCCAGGTCAAGACATGGCAGTGGTGGGACCACTTGCGAGCGCCTATTTTGAACAAATAGAAGGGTTCAGTCAACAAATCAATTGTATGAAGGCACGATGCGGCGGTGGTCCGATGTATTCTCCTTCGTGATTCTGGCAGCCGGATGCCATGTCGCAACCAACCTGATGCGTGTCAGTCCTGTGGAACCTCGGCCGCGGCGGGGCGCCTGCTCCGTAATCCTGCTGGCCTTTCGAGGTAGCCAAAATCTTTCGAGGAAAAAAGTGCAAATCCGTTAGAAGGTTGCTACGATGCAAACTCGACTTGGTGACCTGAACTCGAGCGGCACGTACACGTCGAAAGCAGTCATCGCGATTCCTCAGCTCTCGAGGGAACGATGGATATGTCGAATCTGGACCTGGTGTGGGTGGCGCTGTGCGCCGGGCTTGTTTTCTTGATGCAACCGGGCTTCATGTGCTTGGAGTCAGGTCTCACACGGTCCAAAAACAGTATCAACGTTGCCGTCAAGAACATCGCCGACTTTGCGGTGTCTGTTGCACTTTTTTGGGCCTTCGGCTTCGCCCTCATGTTCGGCCTGACGCATGTTGGTGTCATTGGGACGAGCGGCTTCTTGTTACCGTTTCGTGAATCGGGAGCTGGGCTTACTGTCTTCTTTCTCTATCAAGCGATGTTCTGCGGGACTGCGACGACGATTGCTTCCGGAGCGGTCGCCGAGCGCATGAAATTCGGTGGATACCTGATCGGAGCGATCGTGCTTTCCTCCTTCATCTATCCGATTTTCGGTCACTGGGCTTGGGGCGGGATCATGGAAGGCGAATCAGCAGGTTGGCTTAGCGCGATGGGCTTTGTTGACTTTGCGGGTTCAACCGTGGTCCACAGCGTGGGTGGCTGGTTTGCTCTGGCGCTGGTCATCCTGTTGGGACCTCGCGAGGGTCGGTTTCCCAGCGAGGGACCGCCGCGCAAGTTCAACGGCCAGAATATTCCCAACGCCTTGCTTGGTGTCTTGTTGTTGTGGATCGGTTGGATCGGATTCAACGGAGGAAGTACGCTTACGGCGGACGACTCGGTTCCCTTGATTCTCGCCAACACCATGTTGGCTGGATCTGCCGGCTTGCTTGCAGCACTTGCCATCGGCTGGCCAATACGAGGACGTCCGGAAGTTGACTTATTGATGAACGGTTCACTTGCCGGATTGGTCGCCATTACGGCGAATTGTCATGCGGTCAGCGCGCCTTCCGCATTTCTCATCGGTGCCATCGCGGCTGTTGTCATGTTGGCGTGCACCTGGCTGCTGGAGTGGTTCCGCATTGACGATGTCGTCGGCGCGATCCCAGTCCATGTCGGCGCCGGAGTGTGGGGAACGATTGCCGTGGCACTCTTCGCAGACACTGAACTGTTGAATACGAGTCTCAGTCGCCCAGCGCTACTTGGCATACAGCTCCTGGGCATCGGCACATGTTTCCTGTGGGTGTTTGGAGGTTCATTCGCCATAATGTGGTTCGTAAACCGGCTGATTCC
>PVBE011530625.1_pt1 | contig 16030 bp, 13 predicted proteins | sample 1631181 | NCBI WGS metagenome assembly PVBE01 (sample SAMN08397723, study PRJNA350692) | Marine metagenome, whole genome shotgun sequencing project. | isolation source: water | place: Pacific Ocean | collected 2012-04
ATAAACCAGCCATGCCCGCCTGGCCAATCTTGTCGGTGCCCTGTCTTGACGGCGGCGCCGGGACGCAATATCTGGACTCCAAGAAACGAACAAGGAAAACCCACGTGGCCGTTTTGCCCGTCATCATCGCCCCGGACCCGCGCCTCAAGGTGCGCTGCCAGGCGGTCGAGCGTATCGATGCCGAGGTGCGCCGGCTCATAGACGATCTCTTCGACAGCATGGGCCCCGCCAAGGGCATAGGCCTGGCCGCTCCCCAGGTCGGCGTCACGCGGCGCGTTATCGTCATCGACGTCCACGGCGAGGACGAAGAGCCCAATCCCCTGGCCCTGGTCAATCCCGAGATCATTTCGGCCTCGGACGAGGTCATCGTCAACGAAGAGGGCTGCCTGTCGCTACCCGAATATTATGCCGAGGTGCGCCGAGCGGCGGCGATCCAGGTGCGCTATCTGGATCGTCAAGGAAAGGTCCGCGAACTGGCGGCGGAAGGCTTGCTGGCGACCTGCATCCAGCACGAGATGGACCATCTGGACGGTGTCCTCTTCGTCGATCACATCTCAGCGCTGAAGCGCAACATCATCTTGCGCAAACTGACCAAGATGAAGCGAGCGGCCGACGAAGCGGCTGATTAGGGGGTTTTAATGTTGATAAGTTACGGCACCAGCCCGCTCCCCCACCCGGCCACCCAATGTAATTGTACGCTCGGGGTGGCCGGGTGGGGGAGCGGGCTGGTGCCGAGCATACAAAAAAAGCCGTAGAGATGGTTCCGTTGCGCCTGATTTTCATGGGAACGCCCGACTTTGCGGTGCCGACCTTGGATGCCCTTGTAGACGCCGGCCACCACGTCGTTGCTGTCTATTGCCAGCCGCCCCGGCGCTCCGGGCGCGGCCAGCGGCTCAGGCCGTCGCCGGTGCAGGCGCGTGCCGAGGCGCGGGGCTTGGATGTGCGGACACCTGTGAGCCTGAAGGGCGCGGGCGAACAAGCCGCCTTCGCCGCCTTGGACGCTGACGCCGCCGTGATTGCCGCCTATGGCCTTATCCTGCCCAACGCCGTCCTTGATGCGCCCAGGCTCGGCTGCGTCAATGTTCATGCCTCGCTGCTACCGCGTTGGCGCGGCGCGGCACCCATTCAGCGCGCCATACTGGCTGGCGACAGCGAGACCGGCGTTACCATCATGCAGGTGGTCGAAGAGGTCGACGCAGGACCGATCTTGCTCGCCCAGACGATCCCGATCGGCCCCCGCGCCACGGCTGCTGAGTTACACGACGAATTGTCGGTGCTTGGCGCTCGCCTCATGGTCAAGGCCCTGGAAGGATACGCGGCCGGGCACCTGACACCGACGCCCCAGCCGGTCGATGCCATAACCTATGCCGCCAAGCTTAAGCCCAAAGACGGACGCCTCGACTGGCGGCGTGGGGCGACGGAGTTGGAACGCCAAGTGCGCGCCCTCTCTCCCGTGCCTGGCGCGTGGTTCGAACACGCGGGCCAGCGCATCAAGGTACGGGAAGGCGAAGTGACGAATGTTGCGCCCGGTACCGCGCCCGGTACCGCGCCCGGTACTCTCCTCGATGACCGCCTCACCGTTGCCTGCGGTACCGGTGCCTTCAGGCTGACCAAGGTGCAGCGGCCGGGCAAATCAGCCGTCAGCGCCATAGCGTTCCTGCGCGGCTATCCGATGGAAGCCGGAACCCGACTCACCTAACGTTCCGCGCGCCCCATTGCCATCAGGGCGAAGGCTTGGGCCAGGGCGACTTCATTGAGCTTGTCGAAGCGCCCGGCAGCGCCGGCGTGGCCGGCCTTCATGTGGGTCTTAAGCAATAGTGTGTGATCGTCGGTCTTGAGGGCCCGCAACTTGGCCACCCACTTGGCCGGCTCCCAATAAGTAACGCGGGGGTCGGTCAGCCCGGCCACTGCCAGGATCGGCGGATAGGCCTGGCGGACCACGTTGTCGTAGGGCGAATAGGACAGGATGGTGCGGTAGGCTTCCTCGTCCTCGATCGGGTTGCCCCATTCCGTCCATTCCGGCGGCGTCAGGGGAAGCGAGGTGTCGCTCATGGTGGTCAGCACGTCGACGAAGGGGACCTCGGCGATTACGGCGCCGAACAGCTCGGGCCGCATGTTGGCCACCGCGCCCATCAACAAGCCGCCGGCGCTGCCGCCATGGGCGACGATGGCGCCGGCCGACGTCAGCCCCTGGTCGATTAGGTGTTCGGCCACCGAGATGAAGTCGCGAAAGGTGTTCGGCTTGTCCATGAGCTTGCCGGTGCGGTACCACCGATAGCCCATCTCGGTGCCGCCCCGCACATGGGCGATGGCATAGGTGAAACCCCGGTCGATAAGGCTGAAGCGGTTGGCGGCGAAACCGGCCGGCGTGGAGAAGCCGTAAGCCCCATAACCGTAAAGCAGCACCGGTGACGACGGGCCCGCCGCATGATCACGGCGTTGCACAAGAGTGACGGGAATGGGTTCGCCTTCGTGGCCGGCGGCGAAAAGGCGGCGAACGGTGTAGTCCTTTGGATCGTGGCCGCTCGGGATTTGTTGTTCCTTGAGAAGCTCACGGGTGCGCCGGGCCATGTCGTAGTCAAAAACCCTCTCGGGCGTCGTTGGCGATGAATAGGTGAAGCGCAACTTCGGCGTGTCGAATTCGAACCCCGATACCAGGCCGAGCTCGAAGGCCTCCTCTTCGAAGGTAATGTCGTGTTCGGCACCGTCGGCGATGTGCCTGACGACAATGCGGGGCAGGCCGTCGGCGCGTTCCAGGCGGACCAGGTATTGGCGAAAGACGAGGATGCGGCGGATCAGGATGTCGCCGCGGTGCGCCACCAGGTCGCGCCAGTCGTCGCGTCCGGGCGTTGTGACCGGTGCCTCGACAATCTTGAAGTCCTCGGCGCCGTCGGCGTTGGTAAGGATGAGAAAGCGGTCTTCGTGGTGGGCGATGCTGTACTTGACGCCGTCGTCGCGCGCCGCCATAAGACGCGGTGGCTGGGTGGCGTCGTCGGCGTCGAGGACGCGCACCTCGGACGTGGCGTGGTCGTTGCCGGTAATGATGATAAAGCGGCCGCTCGCGGTTTTTTCCAAGCTCAGATAAAAGCTGGCGTCGGGCTCTTCGTAGACCACGGCATCGGAGGCCGGGTCATCGCCTAGACGGTGGCGGCGGATCCGCGCCGGGCGGTGGTTCTCGTCGAGCACGGTGTAATAAAGCGTGGGCCCGTCATTGGCCCAGGCCATGTCGCCGTGGGCGTCGTCAAGGCGGTCGTCCAGAGTCGCGCCGGAGTCCAGATCACGGAATTGAATGACGTGGCGTTCCGAACCCCGGCGGTCAACGGCATAGGCGAGAAAGCGGTGGTCGGGACCGTGCCGGCATTGGCGGATGCGGAAAAAGGCATCGTCGCTGGCTTCGGTGTCGCCGTCCAAGATGACCTCCTCGGCGGTCGGGCGCGCCGTCCGGCGGCGGCAGAAGTGAGGGTGCTGACCGCCGGCGACGAAACGGCGGAAATAAGCCCATTCGCCGTCAGGGGCGGGGACTGTCTCGTCTTCTTCTTCGATGCGCCCCTTGAGTTCTTCGAACAAAATATTGCGCAGCGCCGCGAGGGGCGCCAGCGTGGCATCGGTGTACGCGTTCTCGGCCTCCAGATAGGAGCGGATTTCAGGGTTGAGGATCTCCGGGCGCCGCATGACCTGTTGCCAGTCGGGGTCCTTCAGCCAGGCATAAGGGTCCTCGCGCGTGTGTCCGTGGCGGACGAAGCGGGTTATTCTTGTCGGTGCTTTGGGCGGCATTGCGATCCTTTGCGTGGCGCTCACTTTCCCTATAATGCACCGAATTCAGCCGCGATAGGAGGATCTGATTCTTTCCCCCGCCGGCGTCCCTTTGAAGCGAGCGCCATGCCCCGTTTTAAGATCACCTTGGAATACGACGGCGGCGGTTTTGTCGGTTGGCAGCGCCAGACCAACGGCTTTTCCGTCCAACAGGCACTCGAAGAGGCCATCGCCGAATTTTCGGGCGAGACGGTCCCTGTTCTCTCCGCCGGGCGCACCGATTCCGGTGTCCATGCCTTGGGCCAGGTGGCGCATTTCGATTTGTCGGGTCCGTGGGCGGCCGAGAAAGTGCGCGGCGCGCTGAACTTCCACGTCAAGCCGGCGCCGGTGGCGGTGCTCGCCGCTGAGGCCGTGGACGACACCTTCCACGCCCGCTTTTCGGCCACGAAGCGGGTCTACCGCTACCGAATTTCCAACCGCCGTGCCCCATTGGCGTTGGAGCGCGACCGCGCCTGGCGCGTACCCGTGCCCCTTGATGCCGAGGCCATGAAGGAAGCGGCGCGCCACCTGATAGGAAAGCACGACTTTACCTCGTTCCGCGCCACCCGGTGCCAGGCCGAGTCGCCGGTCAGGACCCTCGACGAGCTCACCGTCCGGCGCCTGGACGACGACATCGTCATCGACGCCCGGGCGCGCTCTTTCCTCCACCATCAGGTGCGCAATATAACGGGCAGCCTGAAATGGGTCGGCGAGGGTAAATGGACGCCCGACGATATGAAAAAGGCCCTGGCCGCCCGCGACCGCGCCGCCGGCGGTCAAACGGCACCGGCGGCGGGGCTCTACCTGGTCGAGGTGATGTACTAAAGCCGGCCTTCGATAAAGCCGTGGATAATTAGTGTGAGGAAGAAATCGACGGCGACGATCCCGGCGGCCGTCGTTGCGGCGACGACAAGGGCCGTGCGGGTGATGAACCAAATGTAGACGAGGACAGCCACTAAAACGATCAGGCCGAAAAGGTTGCCGGCGTCCCGGGGTAGGCTTTCGGAGGCTTGCAGCATGGCAAGCGGCAGGTAGAGAGCGTTTTGCAGGACGGCTGCCCAGTTGTAGGCGACGATATAGCGCGTGAATTGGGGCTGGCGCCCGATGATTCCCGACAGTCCTGCCATGACCACCGGAAAGGCGAGCCAACTGATGACGTAGGCATCGGCGTAAAGAAGGAAAAAGCGCATGGGGTGGGGCGGGTCGATCTCCAGACTGTAACGCAGGGCCAGCAGGACGGCGTAAAACGGTGCCACCATGGCGGCGGCGTAAAACGAGCGCCAGAAGCCGTCGACTGAAGTATCGAAAAACGCCATGCCTCCAGCGTCAAAACGAGCCAGCCGATAAGCACCGTAGAGCGAGCCCGTCGCCTCGCGCAGGCTCAGCATGGCGCCGCGTCGGCCACACCGTCGCTCAAGGCCCCGAGCCAGGCTGCCAAGTCGTCGACCACATGGTGGACGTGGGCGCCGTCGTTGCCCTGGCTGCCCCATTCTGAATCGGTGCGCACCCACACCGTGGTCATCCCCAGCGCTGCCGCAGGTTCCAAATTGCGGGCGATATCCTCGACCATGACTGACGTCTTGGGGTCGATGCGGTGACGTTCGACGAGCCGGGCATAGACGGCGGGAACCGGTTTGGGCTCGAAATCCGCATCGGCGATGTCGAAGATGGAGTCGAAGTGGTGCTCCATGCCAAGGCGCTTCATCACCCGCCGGGCGTGGTCGGTCGAGGCATTCGTGAAGATCAGCTTGCGCCCCGATAGCCGGGTCAGCGCGGTATCCAGGGCCGGGCTGGGGCTAAGCGCGTCGATGTCTATGTCATGCACATAATCGAGGAAGGCATGGGCATCGACGGCGTGGTGCTCCATTAGGCCGCGCAGGGTCGTTCCGTAGGTGTGGAAATATGTCTTTTGCAGCGTCCGCGCGTCTTCGAGCCCCAGGTTCAGGGACCGGGCGATGAAATCGCGCATGCGCAAGTCGATCTGGCCGAACAGGTTGGTGGATGCCGGATAGAGCGTATTGTCGAGGTCAAACACCCAGGTTTCTGTTTGACGCAGGGTGGCTGACGCGGGTCCTGAAAGCGGGCTTGATCTCTGATGCTCGGCGGGCTGGTTCATGTCCCATTCATGGAGTGCCGGCGCCGTCCTGGCAAGTCTCGATAGCGGCCACCCGTGGCACGGTGCCACCGTGCCCTGCAATTTTACCATTGAGATGGGAGGCGATCTCAACGAAACTACGGCCGGCCAGGCCCGCCGAGGTCGGGTCTGGCCTATGATTGAGAAAAGATAGGATGTCACTCGGTGGCTGAGAAGCAAGAGTCCCAAGCAGTTAGCTCGGCGCAGGCGATCCGTTCCGAACGGGACCGCTTCGTGGCGCTGGCCTTTTGCTGGGCTGATGTTCTCATAGAGCTTGACGCCGACGAGAAGGTGATCTTCGCCGGTGGCCCCTGGGGACCCCTTATCGGCCGCGATGCGGGGGCGCTCACGGGCCTGGCGCTGGGTGATCTCATCGCCGAGCAGGACCGATCCTTGGTGCACGAGCTTCTCGGCCTGGCGCGCAAAAAAGGCAGGATCGAGAATGCCGCCGTCCGCTTGCAGGGCGCCAGGGGCGCTACCCAGCCGCTGTCGTTCTCTGGCTATCGTCTCGACGAGCTTGGCGGCCACTACTTCCTGGCCTTTCGTATCGGTTCGCCAGGACGGGTGGGAAGTAGCGACACGCCTGTAGTCCGCGACACCGAAAGCGGACTCTACGACGCCGAATCGTTCTCTTCGGTGGTTGCCGAACGAGCCAGATCGGGAGAGGGCTTGGACGAGCACGACCAGATGACCCTGATCGCGCTACCTGATTACGAGGACCTGCAAGGGCGCATGGACACGGACGCCCAACAGGCCCTCCTCAACACCATGGGGGTCTATCTAAAGGCCAACTCGGTGGACGGCGACACAGCGGCGCGCATCGGCGACGACCGCTTCGGCCTGGTCCACGAGGCCGACCTGGACCTGGACGAATTACAACAGAAGATCGGCGAATTCACCAAAGAGGCCGACCCCACGGGTCAGGGGATCACGGTCGAGGCCGCCACCGTCGAGGTCGATCTGGACACGGCCAGCGACGAGGATCTGGCCAACGGCCTGGTTTACGCCATCAACCAGTTCCGCAGCGCCGAGGGCAGCGATTTCTCCGTCGAGCAACTGTCGACCAATCTCTCGTCCCTGGTCTCTCAGGCGGCAAATTCGGTCAAGGCGTTCAAAAAGGTGGTGGCGGACGCCGAATTCGAAGTCGCGTTGCAGCCCATCATCGACGTGTTGACGGGCCAGGTGCACCACTACGAGGCCCTGGTCCGGTTTAACCCCGCCGACGGCGAGCAATCGCCCTACGAACAAATCGTCTTCGCCGAGGAAACGGGGTTGATCCAGGAGTTCGACCTGGCCATGGTCCACAAGGTGGTGGAGTGGCTGAACGGCACGCCGCGCAACTCTACGACCAGCGTCGCGGTCAATGTCTCGGGCCACTCGGTTGCATCGCTCGATTACATTAGCGGGCTGCACGATCTGTTGACTGAGAACTTGTGGCTGCGGGGGAAGCTGTTGTTCGAGATCACCGAATCGGCGCGTATGACCGACCTCGCCGCCGCCAATCAGTTCATCCAGAAATTGCGCGGCGAGGGGTTCCCCGTCTGCCTCGACGACTTCGGCGCCGGGGCGGCCAACTTTCAATACCTCTCGACCATGGAAGTGGACGTGGTCAAGCTCGACGGCTCGGCCGTGCGCAACGCCCAGGAAGCGCGCAAGGGAAAGGCATTTCTCAAGTCCCTGGTCGGCCTGTGCCGGGATCTCGGCGTTGAAACCATCGCTGAAATGGTGGATGACGAGAAAGGTCTCAAGTTCATCCGCGAATGCGGCGTCCAGTACGTGCAGGGCTACCTCTTTGGTAAGCCCAACAAGGACATCAAGACTTTCGAGAAACTGCGCCTCCCGTCGCTCTTCCCACAATGGCGAGGGTAGGGGTTACTTAATCGGCTCGGATCATGGTCCCGGCGCCGTGTTCGGTGAAAATTTCCACCAACAGCGCATGAGCGCCCCGCCCGTCAATGATGACGGCGGCGTCAACGCCGGCCTCGACGGCGGCAATGCAGGTCTCGATCTTAGGGATCATGCCGCCCTGGATGGTGCCGTCCTCAATCAGTTGGCGCGCCTCGCTGAGAGTCAACTCGGGGATCAGGACGCCGTGGCCGTCGAGCACTCCGACGACGTCGGTCAGCATCAACAGGCGTTGGGCGCCGACCGCTCCGGCGATCGAACCGGCAACGGTATCGGCGTTGATGTTGAGAGTCTCGCCGCTGGGCCCGACACCGATCGGCGCGATCACCGGAATGATGGTCTCCGACTCCTCGCAGAGCTCCAGGATGTGGGGCGTAATTTCTTTCGGCTCGCCGACCAGCCCCAGATCGAGGATGCGTTCAATATTGGATTCGGGGTCGCGCTTGGTGCGGCGCAGCTTGACGGCGCGAATCAAGTTGCCGTCCTTACCCGACAGGCCGATGGCGAAGCCGCCGGCGTTGTTAATGGCCGAGACGATCTGCTTGTTGATCGAACCCGACAGGACCATCTCGACAACACCCACGGTCTCGCTGTCGGTGACGCGCAGACCGTCGATGAATTCGCTCTTGACCTTTAGCCTTTCGAGCATGGCACCGATCTGCGGTCCGCCGCCGTGGACGACGACCGGGTTGATGCCGACATGCTTCAACAGCACCACATCGCGGGCGAACAGCTTTGCCAAGTCCTCGTCGCCCATGGCGTGGCCGCCGTACTTAACGACGAAGGTCTCGCCCGCGTAGCGCCGCATGTAGGGCAGAGCCTCTGACAGCGTCCGGGCCTGGGCCAGCACCTCTTCCGGCGTTATGTCCGTTTCTTTGCTCATGACGCGGGCAGACTATCGCACTTGCGCCAGTGATTCTAGATGGCCGCGATTTGGGCCAGTTCGGCGCGCAGTGCATCGATGCCAAGGCGGCTACGGGCGCTGGTGGTGAGAATGCGAGGATGGGCGGCACCGTGGCGCGACACCTCGCCGGCGACGGCGGCCACTTTTTCTTGCAGACCGGTCGCAGTGAGTTTGTCGCACTTCGTCAGCACGCATTGATACGAGACGGCCGCGGTATTCAGCATGGTCATGACCTTGCGATCGGCGCTTTTGAGGCCGTGTCGCCCGTCGATCAGCAGCAGGGTCCTTCGTAGCGGCGCGCGGCCCCGAAGATAGTTGTCGGCCAGTCGGGTCCATTGCTCGACCAGGTCGCGCGGTGCCTTGGCGTAACCGTAGCCCGGCAGATCGGCCAGCATCATCCGGCCGCCCAGGTCAAAGAAGTTGATCTGCTGCGTACGGCCCGGCGTATTTGATATGCGGGCCAAGGTGCGGCGTCCTGTCAGGGCGTTGACCAGGCTAGACTTGCCGACGTTGGAACGGCCGGCGAAGGCGATCTCGGGGAGCGTGCTATCGGGGACTTGCTCGGGACTGGCGGCGCCGAGAACGAAGATGCAGGTTTGGGCAAAAAGCCAGCGCCCGGACTCCAATGCCGCCTCGTCGTGATCGGTCGTGTCTTGCATGTGCACGGCCCCTCTCGACGGATGACGGCTTAGGGGCTGACCCCCATGCGCCTCATGATCACCCATTGCTGGAGGATCGAAAGCGTATTGTTCCACGCCCAGTATATCACCAGCCCGGCCGGGAATGGGGCCAGGAGGACGGTGAACACGATGGGCAGGAACATGAAAATCTTAGCCTGAACCGGATCCGCCGGGGTCGGGTTGAGACGTTGTTGCAGAAACATCGTGGTGCCCATGATCAATGGCCAGATGCCGATCATGAGGAAGTCGGGCGGGGTGAAGGGGAGAAGCCCAAACAAATTGAAAAATGTGGTCGGATCGGGCGCCGACAGGTCTTGGATCCAGCCGAAGAAGGGGGCTTGGCGCATCTCGATGGTGACGAACAGTACCTTATAAAGGGCAAAGAAGACCGGGATCTGGACGATCATGGGCAGGCAGCCCGCTGCCGGGTTGGCCTTCTCGCGCTTGTAGAGTGCCATCATTTCCTGGTTGATGCGTTGCTTGTCATCGCCGAAACGTTCGCGCAGCTTCATCATTTCGGGCTGCAGCTTCTTCATCTTGCTCATCGCCCGATAGGACTTGTTGGCCAGCGGGAAGAAGAGGAGCTTGATAACAATCGTCAGCAGCAAGATGGCGACACCGAAGTTGCCGACGAGGTCGTTAATGTAGATGAGGGTGTAGAAAATCGGTTTAGTGAGGAAGTAGAACCAGCCAAAGTCGATGGCCAAATCAAGACGTGCGATGCCCAGGTTCTCGGTGTATCCGTCGAGCAGCTTCACCTCCTTGGCTCCGGCGAACAGGTGGTCGGTGGTCTCCACCACGCCGCCCGGCTTGACGGTCATCTGCGGTCCCATGAAATCGACCTGATACTTATCGACGTCATTCTCGGCGCGATAGGTGAAACGAGTTTGCACCGGCGTCTTCTGGTCCGGTACCAGAGCCGCCAACCAGTACTTGTCGGTAATCCCGACCCAGCCGCCGGTTGTGGGTTGTTCGATGACTTTTTCGTCTTGTAATTCGTCGTAGTCGATCTCTTTGAGAGTCCCTTCCAGAACACCCAGCAAGCCCTCGTGAAGGATGAAGAATCGCGTGACCTCGGGGGTTCCCGTGCGCGCCACGAAGCCGTACGGATAAAATGATGCCGACTGGGTGCCGGAATTCTCAATCCTTCGCGTGATCGAGAACATATAGTCCTCGTCGAGGGCGATGGTTTTGAGGAAGCGCAGTCCCTGACCGTTGTCCCAACTGAGCGTCACCGGCGCCTCGGGAATCAGTACGGCACGATTGGCCTTCCACACGGTGTCGGGGCCAGGTACCGGAACGTTGCCAGCGGCAACCCAGCCGAATTCGGCGAGGTAGGCGTTTTCAGAACCGTGGGGCGAGAACAAAATGATCTCGGGGCTCGTGGGGTCCAGGTCCTCGTGGTAGGCGGCGAGAGTCAGGTCATCGATGCGCCCGCCCTTGAGCGCGATGGACCCGTTCAGCCGGGACGAGACGATCTTCAGGCGCGGGGTGGTTTTGAGGACCGCCACCCGGTCCTGGGCGCTGCTTGGCGCTTCCGCCGAAGGAACCGCCGTACCGGGCGGCACCGGTAATTCGGCCCTGGGGGCCGCTGTCGGGGCAGGTAGGTTCTGCGGCCCGGGCACCGGTAATGTCGGAGACGCCACCTGTTCGCCTTGGCCCCCAGCTTCCGGCGCCGGCGGTCGGCGCTGGGAGTTAAAAAACTCAAAACCGAGTATGATCGCCACCGACAAGACGATGGCTAAAATCATGTTGCGATTGTCAATCACCGGCGCCGCTCCGTCATATTCCGTTTTAGGTGGTGGGGGGGCACCGGGTCGTTGCCGCATTCGCCCCAAGGGTGACAGCGGGCGAAGCGCTTAATGGCGAGCCAGCTACCGCGCCAGGCACCAAAGCGATCGATGGCCTGTATAGCGTATTGCGAACAAGTGGGGTGGAAACGGCAACTGGGCGCCAAAACGGGAGAGACCAGAAGTTGGTACCCCCTTACTAAACCACCCAAGCACCGGCTCGTCACGGTCATCGTCTTGACTCATCCTCGTTCTTCGATCCGCCGGCGCCGCGATGGGCGTCCAGTTGCTTGAGGCTCTTCTCCAAATCGCGCCGTAGCGCGGCGAACGGACGTTTTAGCGATCCTTTCCGCCCAATGATAACGAAGTCATGCCCGGCCTTGGCCTGTTCCGGAATGACTTGTGCGGCGGCATCGCGTAGCCGGCGCCGCACCCTATTGCGGACCACCGCGTTGCCCACCTTGCGGCTCACCGTGAATCCGACGCGCGATACTTCAATTTCGCCGTCGGAAGTATCCTCGGCGGTTCGCGTCCGGGCCTGAAGTATAAGGCCGGGAGCTACCCATTTGCGCCGCGTTCGGGCAACGCGAAGAAAATCCGCGCGCCGTTTCAGACGCAAGACGGCGGGATACACGACAGGTTCAAGCGGACAGGCGCTTACGTCCCTTGGCGCGTCGACTGGCCAGGACCCGGCGACCACCCACGGTCGCCATGCGGGCGCGGAAGCCATGGCGGCGCTTGCGGATGAGTCTGCTTGGCTGAAAGGTACGCTTCACGGGACAACTCCCACAAAATAAGGGCACCGCTGTATACGGTCTTGCCCTGGTGAAGTCAACGCCGGCTGATGGCAAGGCGCCAATCACGGGGGTTTCACGCAATGGTGACTGGCGACCATGCCGGCGATTCCTTAATAATGTTCCTCGAATAACCCTGTCGCGACCTCGTTTTCGAGTTGCGGTCCCCCGTTAATTGACGGAGATTGTAAAAGGTGGAAGCAGCGAACGGTTCGGATGCGCGGACTATGGACAGACCGTTTTCGCCGTGGCGCCTTGTTCCTCTGATCGTCGTCGGCGGCGGACTCGGCGCTTTTTTCCTATTGGGATTGGACGCGTACCTGTCCTTCGAGGCCCTCAGCAAACATCGCCAGATGCTGCTTGCTTGGCGGAGCGAACATTATTTTCTCATGATGATGTCCTTCATCGCCCTCTATGGCCTGATGGCGGCGTTTTCCGTGCCCGGCGCGGTGTGGATGACGATTTCAGGCGGTTTCCTCTTTGGCCCGGTGGCGGGGACGGCGGTATCGGTCGTCGGTGCGACGCTGGGTGCCCTCGCGCTGTTCCTGGCGGCGCGTTACGCGCTTGGCGATATCCTGCGCGCCAAGGCCGGGCCGGCGCTCCGCAAGATGGAGGCGGGGTTCAACGAAAACGCACTGAGTTACCTCTTCGTTCTGCGCCTGGTGCCACTGTTCCCTTTCTGGTTGGTCAATCTGGTGCCGGCCCTCCTGATGGTGAAGCTCGGGACTTTTGTTTTCGCCACATTCTTCGGCATTATTCCCGGTACCTTGGTCTTTGCCCTGGTCGGCAGCGGCTTGGGGAGTCTCCTCGACGCCGGAATGGCGCCCGATCTCAACGTCTTTTTCGAACCGGAAATCCTCCTGCCCATCGCCGGATTGGTGATACTATCCCTGATCCCGGTTATCTATAAGAAGGTGACCAAGCCCACATCCTGATCGGGCGAAGGAACGGTATCCCATGACAAAAACCCTGGACGTCGATATCTGCGTCATCGGCGCCGGGTCGGGCGGTCTGTCGGTGGCTGCCGGCGCCGTTCAAATGGGCGCTTCGGTCGCCCTCGTCGAAAAAGGCAAGATGGGTGGCGACTGCCTGAACTATGGCTGCGTCCCGTCGAAGGCCCTGCTGGCAGCGGGTCACGCCGCCGAGGCGGTGCGCCGGGCGCGTCGTTTCGGTATCGAAGCGTCCGCTGCCACCATCGATCCGGCGGGCGTTTATGGTCACGTGCGCGATACCATCGCCGCCATCGCACCCGTCGATTCCGTGGAACGTTTCGAGGGCATGGGCGTAAAGGTGATCCAAGCCCAGGGCCGATTTTCGGGGCCCCGGACGGTGATCGCCGATGGGGTCCAGATCAAAGCCCGGCGCTTCGTCGTCGCCACCGGTTCGTCGGCCTTCGTGCCGCCGATCCCGGGACTGGACGGGGTTCCTTATCTGACCAACGAAAATCTTTTCGATTTGAGGGCCGTACCCGATCACTTGGTCGTCATCGGCGGCGGTCCCGTGGGCATTGAAATGGCCCAGGCCCACCGCCACCTGGGAGCCCGGGTAACGGTCCTGGAGATGGCCTCGATCCTGCCCAATGACGACCCCGAATTGGTTGAACCCCTGCGCCGGCGGCTTATCGAGGACGGCATCGATCTGCGGGAAGGCGTCACGGTGACGGGGGTGGAGAAGGCGGGCAACGGGGTGGCGGTCGCCGTTACCCGGGACGGCGCGAAAAGCCGGATCGAAGGAACCCATGTCCTGGTCGCGGCGGGGCGCCGGCCTACGGTCGTGGGGTTGGATCTGGACAAGGCGGGGATCGTCTTTGACGTAAAGGGCATTCAGGTCAACGATCGACTGCGCACCACCAACCGGCGGGTCTACGCCATCGGCGATGTGGCCGGTCGGCAACAGTTGACTCACGTGGCCAACCATCACGCCGGCATCGTCATCCGCAACGTTTTGTTCCGCTTGCCGTCACGCATTGAGACTCATGCCGTCCCCTGGGTGACCTACACGGCGCCCGAGTTGGCCCAGGTCGGCCCGACGGAGGTCGAGGCCCGCCGGGACGGGGCCGACATCCGCGTCCTGCGCTGGCCCTTTGCCGACAACGACCGGGCACGGGCAGAAGGTGATATCGACGGGCTGGTCAAGGCTGTCGTCACGTCCAGGGGACGGATCATCGGAGCGGGAATTGTCGGTCCCCGGGCCGGAGAACTGATTCAGACCTGGGTCCTGGCAATCGCCGAGGGCTTGAAGATCGGCGCGGTGGCTAAGATGATCGCCCCCTATCCAACCCTGGGCGAAGCCAACAAGAGGGCGGCCGGCAGTTTTTTTACCCCGGCGCTTTTCGGCGAGCGCACCCGCAGGTTAGTCCGCTTTTTGCGCCGCTTCGGTTAAGATTAGAAGAGGACAGGAGGAACGAATGGGCAGTGCCGGCCGACCGCGCTTTTCGATGGGGCTGTCGGCGCGCCTTCTTTTGCTGACCGTATTTTTCATCATGCTCAGCGAGTTCCTCATTTACGCCCCGTCCATAGGACGTTACCGCAAGGTCTACCTGGAGGAGGTGGTGACCCGGGCCCATCTGGCAACCTTGACCCTGGATCCTGATTCCGCGGTCAAGGTAAACGCCGAACTGGAACAGAAGGTTCTGGCCGAAGTCGGCGCCCACGGCATCATGTTGATCCGGCCCGACCGCCGCGTGCTGGCCGTCAGCAAGGACATGCCGCCCGCGATTGACGCCACCTTCGATCTGCGCGAAGGCGGCTTCATGGTCTGGATTCGCGACGCCATCATCGCCCAGATGCAGAATGAGAACCGGGTCCTGCGCGTCCTGGGATCGTCGCCCAGGGACCCCGGTGTCACCATTGAAGTGGTGCTCGACGAGACGCCCTTGCGCCGGTCCATGTATGGCTATTCGTCGCGCATCGTGCAGCTTTCAATCGTTATCGCTCTGATCACGGCGGGGCTCTTGTTCCTCAGCCTGCAATGGCTGACCGTCAGGCCGATGCGCCGCATCACCGAGACCCTGACCGCCTTTCGCCAAGACCCCGAGGACGAGGAGAGGACCATCGTCGCCAGCCACCGTACCGACGAAGTCGGCGTCGCCCAGCGGGAACTGGCTATTATGCAAGATCAGGTACGCGCGGCGTTGCGCCAGAAAACGCGCCTGGCAACGTTGGGCGCCGCCATGGCCAAGATCAACCACGATTTGCGCAACACCTTGGCGACGGCGGTGCTGGTATCGGACCGCCTGGCCGATAGCGACGACCCCGAGGTCAAGCGGATGACGCCCAGGCTCTACGATGCCATCGACCGGGCCGTACAGTTATGCAGCCATACCCTTAACTATGTGGCCGACTCGGCGCCGCCCCTAAGACGTGCGCCTTTTCCATTGCACGACTTGGTGGAGGAATCCGGCCGGGCCGTGCTGTTGGCGGAGCCGAGGGAAAAGCGCCCTGAGTGGCGGAATGGTGTACCGGCGGAGCTTGAAGTGAGCGCTGATCGCGAACAGCTCTTCCGAGTGCTCAACAACTTAGGACACAACGCCTGTCAGGCGGGGGCCGCGACACTGGAAGTAACCGCCCAAGACAACGCAGAGTCCGTCACTCTTGACATCATCGACGACGGACCGGGGTTAACGCCTCGGGCGCGCGAGAGCCTGTTCCAGCCCTTTGCCGGTTCCACGCGGGCCGGCGGCAGCGGTCTCGGCCTGGTCATCGCCCGCGATATCATGCGCGCCCACGGCGGCGATATCGCGCTGTTGAGAAGTGGCGAGGGCGGCACCACCTTCCGTCTCACGCTTCCCACATTGCGCCGAGCTGGCTAGTTTCGTCTAATCTGGTAACACGCTACAGTAATGGAACGAGGCGGCCGCTTTGTTCGATTGGTTTCCACAAATTTATCGCGGGAGGAATGAACGACTATGAGCACGGGAATGATCTTGTTCGAGAAAGACGCGGGCGTTGGGACGATCACCTTGAATCGGGAGAAGAAGCTGAACGCGCTTCTGCCCGAAATGATTGTCGAACTTTGTGACGTCTTAGAGG
>PVBE010791074.1_pt1 | contig 16029 bp, 14 predicted proteins | sample 1631181 | NCBI WGS metagenome assembly PVBE01 (sample SAMN08397723, study PRJNA350692) | Marine metagenome, whole genome shotgun sequencing project. | isolation source: water | place: Pacific Ocean | collected 2012-04
CAACGTACTGTCTTGAGTACAGATTATGAAGATATTGCAGAAGTTGGAAAAAAATATGGATTAGAAGTCCCTTTTATGAGGCCATCTGAGCTCGCTGAGGATATGACTCCAGATCCTCCAGTAATTGAGCATGCAGTAAAATGGCTCAAAGAAAACGAGAGTTATGTGCCTGATATTATAGTTCATTTGCGTCCTACAGGACCTATGGTTACAGCAAAAGAGATGGATGAAGCAATCGAACTTTTAATCAATAATCCAGAAGCAGATAGTGTACGTTCTGTACAAGAGCCCCCAAAGCCTCCATTTAAGATGTGGGTCGTTGATGGAGAATATATGACTCCTTTTATAAAAGAAGTAAAAGGCCCAGATGGCAATATAATTAAAGACGCGCATACTACCCCACGGCAACTCTTGCCAAAAGTTTATCAGACAACTGCCGACATCGGAATATTAAGACTTAGTACTCTCCTTGAAAAGAAATCTGTTATAGGAGACAGGGTAATACCCTATCACCTGAATAGAGAAACTATAGATATAGACACACCGATTGATTTTGAAATTGCACGAATGATGATTGAACGCAGAGTAAAATCTTAACCATTCTTTATAAATTCAATTATCTTATCTATTGATTTAAGATCAATATGGCTGTTGTCATATTGATTTTCTAATTTGTTATTTTTAAACTGAGTTAATTTATCCAAAAACATATCCTCATTTACTACAACATCTTTAACTTTATAATATTTTTTTGCGACTTTACTAAAATCATCTGATAAAAATAGATTAATAAAAATTGCTGAAACACCACTTGCAAGCACCATATAGTTAGTGGTTGTCCAAGCATCTGTAATGCATAAATCTGATATACAAAGCAGTTCATCCGTATCTGATTCATCTGCAAAGATTTTTACACCTAATTCCTCGTAAGATTTGTATATATCTTTTTTATCAGACGGATGCAGTTTTAATAAAATATCAGTGTCATCTTTCGCAAATACTTTTCTAATCATATTTATAATATTGCGATAACGAAGGATTTGTTCCTCTTCGGTAAGCTTTGTTCCCTTTTTTAGATGATGACTCTGTGCAATGATTATAATATTACGTTTATTTTGATTAAGATTATATTTGCTTTTCAGATTGTTTTTAAATATTTTATCTAAAACAATTTTTTCTTTTATATTATGTACAACTTGAAAATCCGCCATACCAACAATTTGTATAGTGTTTAAATCAAAACCAAACCGAATATTAAAGCCTTCTGCAGCATTTTCATCTATAACGCCAACTTTTTTCGGTTTGCCTGAAAGATTTGAGGTATTAAAAATAAAATCAGTTAAATGATAGTATGCCCTTTTTATAAAAAATGGCTTAATAGCTCTACCAGAGAAAAGATTGTTAGCTGGAATAAACGAAGTTTGTAAAACAATTGTTTCAATTTCTAATTTATTTGATTCATCAATAATCGTATTAAAAGGAACAAGATTTTTGGTAAGTATTATTTTTATTGGTCTTTCTTTTTTCAAAAACGCTCTGACTGCCTTTATATAGCGTCTTCTTTTATTCAATACGGTAAAAAATGGGATCCGTATTTTTGTATCATTTAAACCATCTTCTATAAGGTCATAGTTGTAGTTATTCTCTTTGCAAAATTTTTCCATCTGGCTTCTTCTTTCATTCTTCCCTCTTACTATCAGAAAGCGAACATCATAATTATTCGAAAGATATGAAAAAAGCTTTGCGTAATATTTCATAGACGCAATATACACAGGCACAAAATATAATAACGGCTTTTTATTCATACATATATGTACCGAGTACAACACATTATTCCTGCCTCAAGTTGCACACTAAAAAATAGCGTAAATAAATGGGGCGAACGCAGAACCTTGAGCAAAGACAAGAATCGTTCCAAAAAGTATCAAAATAATAATAATCGGCAAGAGCCAAAACTTTTTATTAATTCGCATGAAATTCCAAAATTGTCCTATAATTTTAAATTTTGACATATATTTTTAATCAAGTTCAAATGAACGCAGATATTTCTCTCTTTGTTTTTTATCTTTAAGACTCGGATTATCCTCTTTTGAAATAAGATAATTTCCAAGCACAAGATAATCCATTTCTGTGTTAGTAAAGCAATTAAACGCATCTTCTAGCGTGCAAACAATCGGTTCGCCACGCACATTGAAAGATGTGTTTACCATGACAGGACATCCTGTTTTTTTATAAAATGTCCTGAGAAGATTGTAATAACGACTATTTTCACCACTGGTCACTGTTTGTATTCTAGCAGATTTATCAACATGTGTCACCGCTGGCACAGTATCATCTTTTACCTGCGCTACAAGGAGCATATACGGACTTTCATGATTACCAAGATCAAAATATTCCTCCGCTTCTTCAGCAAGCACACTTGGCGCAAATGGCCTGAAACTTTCCCTATGTTTAATCTTGAGATTAACTCTCTGCCAATTCTCTCTCTTACGCGCATCAGCAAGGATTGAACGATTACCAAGAGAGCGCGGTCCAAATTCCATTCTTCCCTGAAACCACCCTATCACAGCATTGTCATTAATCAAATCTGCAACCGTATTGAAAAGCTCTGCATCATCTATGTATCTATATACTAATAACGGTCCTGTAGATTGTTTATTGTTTTTTTCAAGAAATGCCTTTATTTCGTCATTACTAAACTCAGGACCCAAATAGACATTGTCCATAACACTGCCACACTTTTCATTACCTAATGCCTCAAAATAGGCATAACCTGCGGCTCCTATGGCGCCACCAGCATCGCCAGATGCTGGCTGTATAAAGATTCTCTTAAAAAGACCCTCTTTCAAAATCTTGCCGTTTGCAACACAATTTAACGCAACCCCGCCGGCAAGACAAAGATTTTCTGATGGATGAAGAAAGTGTGCGTGACGCACAATTTTCAAAACAATTTCTTCTGTTATTTTCTGGAGTGTTGCGGCAATGTCTTTATGTTTTTGTTCTAATTTATCCCCAGATTTGCGCGGAGGACTTTCAAATAATTTATTAAATTTAATATTTGTCATAGTAAGGGCATGTTCATATGGAAAATATTTCATATTAAGTTCAAAACTTCCATCTTCTGCTATTGTAATTAATTTTTTGAAATGATTATAGTAAACATCTGGATTGCCGTATGGAGCAAGGCCCATAACTTTATACTCCGCACTATTGACTTTAAAACCGAGGTAATATGTAAGAGCGGAATACAAAAGACCGAGTGAATGCGGGAAATGAATGGTTTTTGTAAGTTTGATTTGATTTCCATTACCGAAACCAATAGTTGTCGTGTCCCACTCTCCAACACCGTCCATAGTGACAATAACAGCATCATCAAATTGCGAACTATAATACGCGCTTGCGGCATGTGCATAATGATGCTCGGTAAAAAGAATGTCCTTTTTAAAACTTAATTCTTTCGCAATAAGATGTTCTGTCCAGACTTTTTTGGAAAGCCATACTTTCATCGCTTTAATAAATGATTTAAGTCCTCGTGGCCATGTATTTATATATGTACGAAGAAGTCGTTCAAACTTAAGTATCGGCTTATCATAAAACACCACATAATCTATATCTCTAATAGTAAATCCTTGCGATTGAAGACAATAAATAACCGAATTTCTCGGAAAATTATCATCGTGCTTGACCCTCGTAAAACGCTCCTCCTGCGCAGCAGCGATAATCTTGCCGTCAATAAGAAGTGCCGCCGCAGAATCATGATAAAATGCTGATATTCCTAATATTTTTGTACTTTTTTTATCCATTTCGCTATTACTTTACATCTAAACTTCTACCAAATGTTATCCAATATCCGCCTTCTTTGTGTGTCTTCCATATCCATGTAAATTGTCTATATACTCTTCTTAAAAAAGACGGTTTCGCCTCTTTATACCACAATCCTGTAATATCCAAATTATCCTGCCCGTAAAGCGAAGGGACAGTATGAAAATATTCTATATTATTTTTTTTAAACCAATTCAATACTTCTCCTACAGTGTGAGTCGTCTCATGTGGATGCAGATACTGATCATTCCACCAACCTCGCGCCCGTTCAATATCTTTAATATCCCCTATTTGCATTCTAATAAAATAATCTTTCACTTTGTGATTATTCTTAAATATCGTCTTTGCCAAAAATATACGAACTTTGAGCGGCAGCCTTCCAAAACGATTATATAGACCCACAGCAATAAAACCCTCTGGCTTAAGAAGACGTCTAATATTACAAAATGCTTGGTATGCATCTTCTGTATGATGAAGCACTCCTAAACAAAGTACATAATCAAATTTTTTCCCAATGTTGTCAATTTGTGAGATATCCATAATATTTATTTTATGGATATTTAATGAATTCAAATCAAGTTTTTGCTTGAGCATATGCGCTTTTGAGAGAGACCCTTCTGAAAAATCAATACCATACACACATTGCCGCTTCAACGAGAGAAAAGACGATAATTGTCCGGTACCAGTGCCGACATCAATAACAGCAACATCATCCGGAATGCTTTTGTCTATAATCTTTCCAAACGGATAAACTGTGTCAACTAAATCATTTTTCGTATCAAACCTATCCAATTCAAAATCCGGAAATGGAGTCTTGTTATAGAAATTTTGAACTGTTTGCTGAATTGCATTTTTCTTTTTCATTATTTTCAAAATTGTCTTTTTAAAATTTCTATTGAAGGTTTGTTGTATTTTTTTTCAATCCAATATGTTGTTTTTTGTTCTCTGCGTCCTTTTATTAAAAATAGTATTAAATAAATAAAATGTTGTATAATCGCATAAATACCAAATACAATAACAAAAAGAATAGTAAATATAATAGTGCTACTTATCACCTCAATAAAATGTGCAAATTTCATCCAATACTTAAATAATTTTTTCATCCTGTTAGTTTGTTAATACCTGCTTATCTTGCAAAAAATTCTCTAAAATATATTCTGCCGCTGTTTTACTTGCAAGTTCATGACCTTTTTCCGAAAGATGCCCGTGGGGACGAGTATACATACCGCAAACGCCCACAGGATCTTTATCGCACACATCTTTAAACAAAGGTGTTAAATCAATATAATCAATCATCAAATCATCAAACATGATACCAAGATCTTTGTTTGGTTTACGATTATCAAAACCAATTTCTAACAGCTTTGGATACTGTTCAAGTAAATTTTCTTCCAAGACTTCTTCAACCTGCCAAGATTCCGGTATCATTACAACAAGTAATTCTTTTTTATCATTTGCCGTTTCTTTACTTAACAAATCAAGATATTTTCGCATCATCACTGATGCATTTTCGCTTTCCTTGTCTTCCGTATAGGTAACACGAAGACCAAGAGGTAATCCATTTGTATCTCCTATTTCGTCTAATCCAATTCTTGCAAGAACAGTTCCGTGCATTAATCTTGCAAAGAAAGGAACCCTTGCCAATCTATTTACAACAAGATATGCCAATTCTGATTTTCTTGCCATTCGTTTCAAAAATGACGCATTCTCATCAAAACCATCTTGTATACCTTCTTCATAAGTAAGAGTTTCCTCAAAATCATTGCCTAAAAATGCCCAGTAGATTACCACGTCTGGGTTAAAATTCCGCGCATAATGCTTATATGTCTTAAATACATGACCTGTACTCTGCCCGGCAATTCCGAAGTTAAAGCTCTCAACCCCTGTTTCAAGAGTATCAGTAAGTGTATTTCCCAATAATGCGCTATACGTCTTATTGTAATCGACATCAATCCCAGCTGTCATTGAATCTCCAAGATTAACAACTCTTATAACTCCCTCTTCCTTCATTTCTTGAAAATCTTCCCCAATAAAGCCCAGCGAATTTGTTACAGTGTGGACAGTATTACCACCCTCTGCTAAATGCATAATATCAAGATTTGATTGATACTTTCTAGATATATACTGGTCTTTGTCTTCCTGATAAATATCAACAGATCGGTGTTTAGTGAGCCGAATTCCACCTTCTAACGCAGCAAAAACAAAAACCAGACTGAGTACAACAAGTAATATTTTTTTGATTATATTTACCATAAGAAAATGTTATAACATATAAAATAATAAAAGAAGTTACATAACCTGAGCTCCGTTTACACCAATAACCTCCCCGCTGACATAATCAGACAATGACGAACTTAGAAAAAGGGCTACATGCGCTATGTCTTCCGGTATACCTATTCGCCCAAGAGAAGTGTTGGAAATTAGATTTTTCTTTATATCATCTTTAAGTTCTTTTGTCCTATCAGTATCAATAAGTCCTGGCGCAATAGCATTTACCGTAATACCAAATGCTCCAAGTTCTTTCGCTGCCGATTTAGTAAATCCAATAACACATGCTTTGCTTCCTGAATATGCTACTTGCCCTCTGTTGCCATTTGTCCCAACAATTGACGATATATTAATAATTTTGCCGCTCTTTTGTTTCGTCATTATTTTAGCGGCAGCACGCATACACAAAAATACCCCTCTGCAATTAGTAGCCATAATATCATCAAACTCAGAAGTTGATGTCATAAGCAAGAGATTGTTTTTAACAAGTCCAGCATTATTTACAATAACATCAAGTCGTTTATAATTTTCAATAATATATTTGAACATCGCTTTTACATCAGCTTCAACTGCAACATTTGCATATATTTCTTCAGCACGTCCGCCTTCTTTGATTATTTCATCAACAACAGTCTGCGCTTCATCTTTACTGTTATGATAATTAACGATTATTGTAGCGCCATGTTTTGCTAAAAACAGCGCTGTTGCTTTGCCTATTCCATGACTAGCGCCAGTAACAAGTATAATCTTATCTTTAAGCATATATTATCTTTTTAACACAAAAAAACAAATTAGTCCACTAATAAGGTAGAAGGGTTTAGACAATAATCTTTTACTTTTACTATATCAATCTTATTTGACGCATTACGCGGAAGATTATTTGTAAAAAATATCTTCTTTGGGCATTTATATGATGGCAGGTTTTTTTTACACAAAGAAATAATTTCTTTTTTAAGCTCCTGTGATGGATGTTCCGTCTCAACAAGCGCGACAATTCCTTCTCCTAATATATCGTCAGGGATTCCCACTACGATACAATCTGATGCCTTGTCTATATTATTGATAATATTTTCAATTTCGTACGGAGAAACACGATATCCTCCTGATTTGATAATATTTTTCTTTCTGCCAACAATATAGATAAAACCGCTCTCATCAATCGTCGCAAGATCCCCAGTGTAGTATTTTCCGTTCTTTAGGACCTCCTTTGTTTCAATAGGGTCTTTATAGTACCCCTTCATAAGGTTATCTCCCGATGCAGCAATCTCTCCTATGCCGTCATTTTTAACATTTTCTCCGTGTTCGTCAACAACTTCCAGTGTTACACCGTCAATACCTTTGCCGATAGAGCCAAGTTTATCAGATGCAATATTAGGGTCAAGATATGAAAGACGAGCTGTTGCTTCTGTCGCTCCATACATAACAAAAAATTGTTTAGACGGAAAACTATCTAAAATCTTTTTTATATATACATTTGCCAGTTTTCCTCCAGCTTGCGTCATATACCGAAGGCTTGGAAATGATTGATTAAGAAAATTGGTTTTATTTATGAGAATCTGAAATGTGCTTGGAACGCCGGCAAACCCTGTGCATTTATATTTTTTCATTTCATCAATTACAGAGCCAAGAAAAATACTTCTGTTTAAGACCATGCTCCCGCCAACTCTCAAATAAGTATGGAGTAGTGAAAGCCCGTAACAGTAAAAAAACGGCAAAACAATTTCCATCCTGTCATTTTCGGTCAATTTCAAATATGCAATAATTGATTCTGTGTTTGCCATTATGTTTTTGTGAGTCAGCATAACACCTTTTTTACCGCCAGTGCTTCCGGATGTAAATATAATGAGAGCAACATCATTGATATTGGCATCGTCTTTAGATTTTGGTAACGCTTTTTTTCTTTCTTTGAATACATCTTTGTCGTTTTCAGTAAAGATATATTCCCCAGATACTTTATTTTTTAAATTGTCTTCAACAAAAAAAGCAACTGGTGTTGCTGTATCAATCACCATTTTAAGATCCACATCAGAGATTTGTGTTTCAACCAAAACAACTGTATTCCCGCTTTTTATAATCGCAAGATAATTTACTACAAAAAATATACTGTTCTCTGATAAGAGTAATATATTATTACCTGCACCAAATGTGTCGCTAATATACGAAGACGTGTCATTTACATTTTTGTAAAGTGCTGAATATAATATTGTCCCACTGCTTCCTAAAATACATTCCTTATCAAACGCGCAGCTCTTCTCAAAAAGATAGTCTACTACATTCATAAATATATTATTTGTTTACATATTTACTGACGATTTCTTTTGCTTTGCCAACATTCTCCATAGCAATTACATCGTCCATATCTATATCAATATCAAATGCTCCCTCTAACTTACTTACGAGCTCTAAGTGCTCCAATGAGTCCCATTTTGCAAAGGAATTATATGACATATCATCAGTTATGTCTGATTCTGGCACTTCAAATAATTCACTAAAGATTTTGATTATTTTCTCATTCATAATTTAATATATTATTCATATTTTTTAAGTAAATCCATAGTTATATTCTCTATTTCTTTACAACCAGTAAATACCATAGCTCTATACAAATCAGAGATTAGTTTGGCAATTACAATTTTTACGCCTTTTGCTCCACCACCCATTGCTCCATAGAGTGCTGTTCTTCCAACAAGTACTGCATCTGCTCCAAGAGCTAGATAAATAAAGATATCATATCCACTCCTAACTCCTCCGTCAACAAAAATCTTCATCTTTCCTTTAAATTCCTTAGCGATATCGGGTAAGACATCTATTGTGGCAGGACAATGGTCTATTGACCTACCGCCATGATTTGAGACCACAATCGCATCAAAACCACTTTCATAAGCAATACTAGCGTCTTCAATACTTAATATTCCTTTTAAGAACATCGGTCCGCTAAAAAGTGCGCGAATTTCTTTCAGCTCCTTTTTACTCTTACGATTGGCTTTACCATTTTCAAGAAACATACGAGAAGCAATACCATCAAGGTCAATACCAATTGCTGTTACATTTGTCTTCTTGAGCAATTCAACTCTTTTCTTTATTTCTTCAAATGTTCTTGGTTTAAGAACACAAATTCCTCCAAATTGTTCGACGATACTTGGCGCAATGTATTCTTCATTTGTATCATAACTATCTCCACATATTCCAAGAGTGCCCGCATTTTGACAACCTTCTAATATTGCGCTTGAAAATTCTTGCTCCGTAATGATATTATTTAAATTTGTTTTTATACCACTCATTGGAGCAACAAAAATTGGAGCAGATAATTCTTCTCCAAATAATTGTGTGGAAAGATTTGGAATAAAATGGTCACCAATCATTTTTGTTTGAATAGAAAAACGCTCAAGAGCGCAACGATTCTTAAAAAATGTAACCCCATTACCAATCCCCCCAATACCTGGAACAGAAGGGTTGAATATCTTATTACCTTCACAAATTTCTGATTCAACAATTCCCGCTTGTTTTAATTTCTCTTTACCTTTTTTAATAATTTCATCAAAAATCATATCGTTTAATTTTTTTATAATATCAAATATATCATTAAAAAGCCATTTCGTAATTGAAAGCTTATATGGTATAACTTGCTATACTAGAACAAGTTGCAATTCTCAGTATTATGAAAATGTGGATATATAGAAAAATAAAGCATCTCTTTTTTGCGCAGAAAATTAAAAATGTAATTAATTATCTTAAAGATTCTTATATAAAAAGAGAGAAAATAGATAAACAATATTCAGCATTAGTACTTTCACCTCACCAAGATGATGAAGTATTTGGATGTGGTGGGACAATAAAACTTATATCAGATGCAAAAGGTTTAGTAGATGTAGTATATATAACTTCTGGACAAATGGGAGTCAAAGCTGGCTCTATAACCAATGACCAGAATAAAGAAGATTTAATCAAAAGAAGAAATGAAGAAGCACAAAAAGCATGTAAAATCCTTGGTATTCGTAAAATATACAATTTAAATGGAACAGACACAGAACTACATCATGAAATGCATCTTTATAAAAATTTGACAGCTATTTTAGCCAAAAATAATTATGATATTATATTTTGTCCATGGAAATACGACCAACATCCAGACCATATCTCTACATTCAACCTCTTGCGAAAAGTACTTGTTAAATATCCTATAGAGTCAGAGATTTGGCTTTATGAAGTATGGACTCCTGTAGCAGCAAATAAAGTAATAGATATAAGCACAACCATTACACATAAACTTGAAGCTGCTAAAATGTATGTTAGTCAAAATGAATGTATTGATTATTATCAAAAATTTTCTGCATTAGCTAAATATCGCAGTATTCATATACCACCAGCAGAATTTGCAGAAGCATTTCTATGCGGAGATAGAAAATTTATTCTTTCTTTATAAATAAAATGAAAAAAGTTAACTGGAAAATAAAAAATTATGAAAAAGAAGATGAGGAAAATATTATCCCTATCTTTAATTCTATCTTTAATGTAGATAGAAGTATGAATCATTGGCTTTGGAAATTTGAGTCTAATCCGTATCTTAAACCGACAGCGAGCTTGGCTATTATTGGAGACAAAAACATTATAGGCCAATATACTTCAATACCGCTTGCGCTTAATTCTAAGGGCGAAAGACGTAAGATATGCCAATCTGTTGATACATTTGTTAATCCAGATTTTAGAATGCAAGGTGTAATAAAAGAAATTACTGAACACTACTTCCAACAATGCGAAGGTAACGGCTTCGAAATGGTATTTGGTTTTCCAAATAAAGAGTTGTATCCTATGCAAATACGAAGATTAAACTGGAAACATATATTTACTCTTGAGCGTTTCTTAAAACGGCTCTCAATCTATTCGCCAATAAAAAGAAAATTAAAATTACGCATTTTAGCATCAATTTTAAATATCACCTATAAAATAATCTTGCAAGCTATCCTCTATGTACGTATATTATCTCTTTCAAAAAAGTTTGAAGGGAAAATTACTTTTAATGTAGAAAATAAAACTCCTAAAGAATATAATCAACTGTGGCAGATTGCCAAAGATAAAGAAGTGCTTTCAGTGTGGAAAGACGCTGAATATTTTAAATGGAGATATGACTCTAATCCAGATAATAAATTTAAATACTTTTACATTACAAAGGACAGAAATGAAATTGAAGTATTATTTGTGGTTAATCTGTGTGACAATAAGGCAAAAATATGTGATATCATTATGAAAAATAGAAATATATACATTGCGCATTTTTTGCTCTATCATTTGGAAAAATGGCTTATGGATAATAACTTTGAATATCTGGAATTTGCAGGAAAGAACAATAATTTATATAGTATGATATTCAATGATTTTAAGAATATTAAAAATAAGAAACTTATTTTTTGTATCAGAACATTCAAGAACTCAACATTAAAAGAATTGCCATTTTCTCCCAACAATTGGAACATAACTATGGGCGATATAGATAATATATAAAATTTTATGAATATCAGATGGATTAAGAAAAAAATAAAAAAACTTTTGCAGCATAAAAAAATTAAGGACAAATACCATACAATTTATCTTGATAGAAAAAATTCTATGAATCTTACGAAAAATAAGTTATGGGAAGAAAAAGAAACAAAAGCAATGGAGAGGTTGGTAAAAAAAGGTGATACTGTTTTTGATATAGGGGCGCATATTGGATATCATACATTGACATTAGCTCGACTGGTCGGAGAAAATGGAAAAGTATATGCTTTTGAACCTGACCCAACAAATTTTGGAATACTACTTAAAAATATATCGGTAAATCATTATAATAATATAGTTGAGTGTATTCCAGCGGCAGTTTCCGAAAAAGACGGAATTTCAAAACTCTATTTTGGGAAGGGCTCAACAACCACAAATTCTTTCACGCCGAACAATAAAAGAGGAATTACTGTTGTAACCACTACACTCAAACACTTTCCAAAACCAAATCTCATAAAAATAGATGTGGAAGGATGGGAATATCCTGCATTGAAAGATTATGCAAAAGATTTAAGAGATTGCTGGGTTCTTACTGAATGTGGCACAGATAGTAATAAAAAGTATTTTGATATATTTAGAGAATTATATGATCTTGATTTTAATAAATTAAATAAGGAAGATTTACGAAAACAATACAACAGCATACCAATACATTACCATAATAATATCATTGGATTGTTTTAGATAGATAAATATTATTTTCTGATATTATACATCTTGTAGAAATATGATTCTTTGTCTTTGAGAAGCTCTTTTGGAGTGCCTTTCTCTGTTATCTTTCCGTTCTCAAGAACATACAGTTTATCTGAATCCATAACAGTTGATAAGCGGTGTGCAATAACAAAGATAGTCATGTCCCCTTTTAGCTGTTCAATAACTTTCTGAATCTCCACTTCTGATTCATTATCAAGCGCACTTGTTGCTTCATCAAGAAGAAGAATTTCAGGCTTCTTTGCAAGAGCACGCGCGATTGAAATGCGCTGACGCTGTCCGACAGAGAGACGCACTCCACGCTCCCCTACTACAGTTTTAAAACCTTCAGGTAGAGTTTTTATAAAATTATATATATGCGCTTCTTTGGAAGCTTTTACTATATCATCTTTACTTATTTCCTTATCAAAAAAGCCTATATTGTTTTCTATAGTATCGTTTATTAAAAATGCATCCTGCGACACATAGCTTATTTTCTCCCTCATTTGAGAGAGTTCAATCTCTGAAATTGATGTTCCATCAAGGAGAATCTTTCCTGAAGAAGGCTTAAAAAGGCTTAATATCAGGTCAAAAATTGTTGTTTTTCCAGCCCCAGACTCCCCGATAAGCCCTATCATCTCGCTCTTCTTAACTTCAAAAGATACATCTTTAAGAGTCTCTTTGGAATCAGTATATGAGAATGTAACATTCTTAAAAGAAAAATCTCTATCAAACTTAAATGGTTTTAATGCACTAGTGTCTTCTTTGTTTTTAGATGAACTAGCTTCATATGAGAGAACATCCATAAGATATGGTACAAGCCTATTAATTGATTGCACATTACCCTGAAGCATTTGTATGTAGGAGAAGATGCGATGGATAAGATAGATAAGCGCAACGAGCGCGGCAAAACTATAATTAGGGTCGTAATAAAAAGAAGAGACAAATACACCAAGTACAAGTACTATACTCATCGGCTGAATAAATACAGACGCAAGAGTTGAAAGAACAGCTATCTTGACTTCAGACTTTCTAAACTTATCAAAGTAATCACTACCTACTTTCCTAAAAATATTTTCTTTTGCCATTGTTTTAATAACTTTTATCCCAAGTATGCTCTCGCTTACATGATGCATCATATCTTTATTAAGCGTTGCAATATACCTTGAAATAACCCGTACGCGCCGGAAAAGAGGTTGAATTGCAAAAAACAAAATAGCCCCAACACCAAGTGTCACCATAGTAAAAGTGAATGAAATATTTATCGCAACAATAAGATACATAATTAAGCTTGTAATCATCATCAATACATCAGCTGTGACATTAAATAACTTCGCACTCATCCTAACATCAACCATTAAAAGAGTCTCCAAATGGCCAAGACGATGTTTAAGTAAATACGGCCATGAAGCACTAAGGGTTTTCTTAAGAAGCGATTCGCGCACATCCTGTTCATATCTTGAACTGATTTTTATCCTGACGTATGTAAAAAGAAGAAGTACAAATGCCTTCATGAAAAAAAGTGTTACTATAAATATAATAAGAAAAGTAAGGGTAAACGGTATATTAAGAAATGTGAATATCTTCTCAATAAATTGTGTTATAAAATCATTTCCGCTTGCCTCACCGCTTGTAAAAAACGACAAAAGAGGGATGAGCATATTAACCCCAATTGCCTCAAAAAAACCGCTCAAAAACCCAAGACCTGTCAAAGTTATCATCTGAAGACGATACTGTCCAAAAGCCCTAAAAAATAGCTCTATAAAGCGCCTTAAACGCCCATAATTTTTTTGTTTTTGTTGATTCATACCTCTAAATTTACCTCTTTTATAATTAAATCTGCAAATCTCTTTCCTGAATTACCGTCAATTCTGTAGCAAAATCTGTCTCTAAGCTCCTGTCTCTCTTTGCTTTCAAACTCTGGATGTTCTAAATAGCGGTTAATAAGCTCTTTAAACTCTCCCCGTGACTTTGCGAGTTTTGTTGCATGAGAATTAACAATCTCCAAATTATAATCACTTTTATAACAAAGTTTCAATGAATGAGACTTTGCCATTTTCTCATATACATCATATGCAAAGTGTATAACAGGTCTATCAAGCGCTATAGCATCAAGCGCTATGGTTGACGCAACATTCACAACAACATCAGCATGATACAGACTGTTCATAAAGCGCTCCAAATGATACCAAGAATAATCAGCGTGGTCTCTAAAGCCTGAAGATGGATCATTGGAAAGATCTACGACAACATTATCTTTTTCAAGTAAATGAGTAAATTTTTTCTCCTCATCTTTGTAAAAAAAATGAGGACGTACCAGAAGCTGACAATCTTTTTTGAGTTCATTATTTTTTATAAAGTCATAAATTATAGAAGCTATCTCTTTGTCTTCAGGTATAGCTTTACCTTCTGATGTAAACAAAATAATTGGTTTGTTTATATCAAGTTCGAATTCACTACAAAACTTTTCTTTACTCCAAATACGACTTTTATCAGTATAATAATCAAATTGTGGTATACCAATGACTCGTATATCTTTTTTCTTATAATTCTGGAACTTTTCTGACTGTTCTGCCATAAAGTCACTCCATACCACAAAAATATCAGCTTTTGCACGAAATCCTGCACGTGATGGATTATCCCAACTCTTTGGCATACCTATAACTTTCACTTTCATCTTCTTTGATGCTTTTATCACAGCGGTCTCAATATCAGACATAATAGAAGTACTTACTACAAGTGCTGGTTTTTCTTTCTTAATTAGTTCTTTAAATTCTTTGACTTCCTTTCTCTGAACAAAAAGATAATCCAACCATTTAACAAAATCTCGCAATACTCGTATTTTTGAAAGCGGTTTAAAGATAATGGTATAAAGAAAGTAGCGAAATATGCTTAAATCTTGGGGTTTTGAAAGTCCTCTTATTCCGTATCGAAGCTTTAACCCTATGTACTTGTTATAAATAAGATATTTATTAAACCCTACAAATACTTTATCTGCTGTTGAATGACCACGTTCTTCAAAGTAGACAAATTTTACATTTGGATGTCCAAACTCTTTGACAAAGCGTTCATCATTTGCAGCTGGAGTTAGAATTACAATATTAAATTTCTCACGCAAGATTTCATAGAAATCGTTTTTTAGAAGATTCCTTGCCATCATCCCACGCATAATTGTGATTATAATTGTCTTTTTCATTTTATCTCTTGTACTATTGCATCTACAATCTTCTGACTAATGTCTTTTGATGAATCGAAAAACAGTGCACCTCGTTTTACTAAAATCTCTGTAAAGATTTTAGTATTTTCACTTATGATTTTCTGCCATACTTCATTTTCTATACCAATGTATGCCCGTGGAAACCTTTTTCTCTTTTCCATGCGATCAATCCTGTCTGCATCACCGCACGAGATGACGATATTTATTTTATTGTCTCTGTGAGCAAACTTGTTGATGTATCTATAAACACTCTTCTCAGAAATATTATGCTCATACAAAGAAAGCCCGTATTGAGTAAGTCCTTCATCAAGAATAACTTTTTCATTTTTACTTTCTATTCTTGCTTTCTCACTTCTAGCAATATATTCTCCAAGTAGATGAATTTTATGTCTTAAAAGACGGAAAGAATGTCTACCTTCCAGTATTGTTTTTATAAATAAAAATAAAAACCGCGCTGGAATACGGGATAAAAAAATAATAATATATTTTAATTTCTC
>PVBE012991366.1_pt1 | contig 16029 bp, 11 predicted proteins | sample 1631181 | NCBI WGS metagenome assembly PVBE01 (sample SAMN08397723, study PRJNA350692) | Marine metagenome, whole genome shotgun sequencing project. | isolation source: water | place: Pacific Ocean | collected 2012-04
ATCTTCTGTCCACCGGTCGCGGGCGGTGCCTGGCGGTGCTGGTCAATGACTTCGGCGCCATCAACATCGACCGCGATCTGATCGTCCGCCATGACGGAGACACCATCGCCTTGTCCAACGGCTGCGTCTGCTGCTCTATCGCCGACGCGTTGGGAGAAGCGCTGGACAATGCCATCGCGCTCGGGCCGGACAATATCGTCATCGAAGCCAGCGGCGTCGCCGACCCGGCGAAGATTGCCTATTACGGTCAGGGCTGGCCGGGCGTGCAACTCGACGCCGTGGCGGTCCTGGTCGACGCCACCAGCATTCGAAGCCGCGCCGGCGACAAGTTAGTCGGCGAACTGGTGCAACGCCAGCTCGACGCCGGCGATCTTCTGTTGTTATCGAAAACCGACCTGATAGGCCGGGGCGAGCAGCGCAGCCTGCGCCGGTGGCTGGCGGCGCGGACGCTAAAATCCCCTGTGGTGGAACTCCGCCATGGATCGGCGCCGGTCGATCTGTTGCTGGAAACCGGCGCCGGGCGAAGCGAAGCCGCACCCCCGGACGCATACCCGGATCACGACCATTTTTTCACCTCGGTTCTGTTGCAAGACCACCGGCCATTGGACCGCGCCGCCTTTATGGCTGAAATGGCGAAGTGGCCGGACGAGGTTCTCCGGGCCAAGGGCTTCGTTCGTTTTTCCGACGACATTGCCCAGGCCTACAGTTTGCAGCGTGTCGGCGCGCGCTGCAGCCTGGAAGCCGCTCCCCGCTTGGACGATGTGCCGCCCGGCGCCCGAATCGTGATCATCGGGCCGCGCAATCACCTTGACAGCGAAGCGCTAAGCGAAAGCCTGCGACGATCCTTGGCGGCTGAACCCCCGGCATTTGTGCGGCGGGGGTAAGCGTATTTCTCGACGTTACATGGAGCGAAAAGGCATCTCGATTTTGCTCAGAGCCAGTTCGCTCAATGTTTATTTATGCTTGATTTGGCTGCCCAATCACCTATCAATTTCCGTTGTCAGGGGGCTGAACAGAGCTGCGAGCAGGAGGAAACAGTTCGCCGAGCGCATTCGGGCTGCACGACGTGCACGGCAATATAGCGGAATGGGTAGAGGATTGCTGGAACGGTAGCTATGTGGGCGCGCCGACGGATAGCAATGTGTCGGCGGCCGGCGACTGTGATCATCGCATGCTCCGGGGCGGTTCGTGGCATCACCCCCCCCTGGGACAGTGCGCTCCGCCCATCGCACCAGTACCCACTACGCGTTTCGGGATATCCGCGGTTTTCGTATTGCCAGGTCGCTGCCGTGAAACGGCTGAGTTAGCGCTCGCAGCCGGCTACCGTCGCGCCTTCCGCCATGCCCACGGCGTCTCAAACTCACCGGCCCATATCCTCCGCCTGCCCGTCTTCGCGAAGTGCTCTGCACGGATGTAGTCGTCGCTGTAGCGAACATACGCCACGCCCCAGCCCTTGAGCGCTTCCGTGGCGCTCTTGCCGCATTGCCTTGGCTCGCCTTCCCGCTGGCAGAGTTGCTTGGCTTCGGGCGCGTCGTTCCTGATGCTGCCGCCGACCGTGACTGCGGCTGTTGGCAAGGGCGGGATGGGTCGAGAGGGCTAATAATCATGGACCTCACGGCCCACCCGGCCCTATAACCCGCTGCATGAGCGAGCTTTCCTTCATCAAGATGCATGGCCTCGGCAATGATTTTGTCGTCGTCGATGCGCGCAGGCGTGATGTCGCGCTCGATTCGGCGCGCGTGCGGGCGATTGCCGAGCGCCGCCTCGGTGTCGGCTGCGATCAGCTTCTGGAGATACGCGCGCCGCAATCGGCCAAAGCGGACGCTTTCATGCGCATCTGGAATGCCGATGGCGGCGAGGTCGCGGCGTGCGGCAACGGTGCGCGCTGTGTCGCCGCCTTTCTGATGAGCGAAAGTGGCGCTTCCGAGACCGTCATCGAGACGGTGGCCGGGCTGTTGCGCGCCGAGGCCGCCGGTGCCGGCCGGGTCGCCGTCGATATGGGCGTCGCGCGGACCGAATGGCACGAAATTCCGCTGGCGCGCGAGACTGATACGATCAGCCTCGACCTTTCGCTCGGCGAATTAAGTGCGCCGGTGGCGGTGAATATGGGCAATCCGCATGCGGTGTTTTTCGTCGCCGACGCGGAAGCGGTGGATTTGGCGGCGCTCGGACCCGAGTTGGAGAGCGATGCCCTGTTCCCCGAGCGCGCCAATATCGGCGTCGCCGAAGTGCAGGGCAAGGCGCAAATATGCCTCCGCGTATGGGAGCGCGGCGTCGGCCTCACGCAAGCCTGCGGCACCGGCGCCTGCGCCGCCCTGGTCGCCGCCGCGCGGCGCGGCCTGACCGGGCGCGCCGCCACCGTGACGCTGGACGGCGGCGCGCTCGAGATCGAATGGCGGGAGGACGGTCACGTGCGCATGACCGGGCCGGTGGCGACCAGCTTCATGGGGATGCTGTTGTGAGGGCGCCTGAGATCATCACCTTCGGCTGCCGCCTGAACGCCTTCGAATCGGAAATCATGCGCGGCCACGCCGAGACGGCGGGACTTGGCGAGGCGGTGATCGTCAACAGTTGCGCGGTGACGGCGGAGGCCGAGCGCCAGGTCCGCCAGGCGATCCGGCGCGCACGCCGCGAGCAACCGCGCGCGCGCATCATCGTCACCGGATGCGCGGCACAGATCGACCCCGAGCGCTACGCCGCCATGCCTGAGATCGACCGCGTCATCGGCAACGCCGAAAAGCTCGCGGCGGCGAGCTTCCTGCCGGACAACGAGACCGCCGTCGCCGTCAACGATATCATGTCGCTGCGCCGGACGGCGCCGCATCTGATCCAGGGCTTCGAGGGCCGGGCGCGCGCCTTCGTTCAGGTCCAGAACGGCTGCGATCACCGCTGCACCTTCTGCATCATCCCTTACGGGCGCGGCCCGAGCCGCTCGGTGGCGCTCGGCGAAATCACCGCGCAGGCGCGCGCGCTGGTCGATGGCGGCACCCGCGAGCTGGTGCTGACCGGCGTTGACTTAAGCTCCTATGGCGCTGGCCTGCCCGGCGCGCCGAGCCTCGGCGGGGCGGTGCGGCGGCTGTTGAAGGCCGTGCCGGAGCTGGCGCGCCTCCGCCTCTCTTCCCTCGACCCGGCGGCGATCGACGGCGACCTCAAAGAGCTGATCGGCGCCGAGCCGCGCCTGATGCCGCATGTGCATCTCAGCGTCCAGTCCGGCGATGATTTGATTTTGAAGCGCATGAAGCGGCGCCATCGGCGCGCCGACGTCCTCGGCCTGGCGGGCGAGCTCCGCCGCTTGCGCCCCGATATCGCCATCGGCGCCGATCTCATCGCCGGCTTTCCGACCGAGAGCGAAGAGATGTTAGCCAATAGCTTAAGCCTCGTCGAGGAAGCCGGCCTGACCTGGCTGCATGTGTTCCCCTATTCGCCGCGCCCGGGCACGCCGGCGGCGCGCATGCCGCAACTGCCGCGCCGCCTCATCCGCGAGCGCGCGGCGCGTCTCCGCGACGCCGGAGATGCCGCCGTCCGGCGCTTTCTCGATGGCCAGGTCGGCAAGCAACAGAAAATTCTCGTCGAGAAGGCGGACAGCGGCAGGAGCGCCCATTACGCGCCGGTGTCGCTGGCCGGCGCCGCGCCGGGCGAGGTCATCGCCGCGCGCGCGCTCAGGCGCGACGGGCAAATGCTGATCGCCGAGGCCGCCCTGTGAGCGGCTGGCTGTTCCGCCTCAAGGCGGGCCTGAGCCGCACCTCGGCCAATCTCGGCAGCGGCATCGGCGGCATTTTCGCGCGCGGGCGGCTCGACGACGAAGCGCTGGAAGAGCTCGAGGAACTGCTCATCCTCGGCGATATGGGCGCCGCTACGGCGGCCGAGCTTACGGGCGCGCTGGCCAAGGAAAAATTCGGCAAGGAGGTCAGCGAGGAGGAGATTCGCGCCGCCCTCGCCGATGAAATCGCCGCTATCCTGGAGCCGGTGGCACAACCTTTTCCCTTCATCGCCGGGGCCAAGCCCCATGTCGTGCTGGTCGCCGGGGTCAACGGCACCGGCAAGACCACCACCATCGGCAAGCTCGCCAGCCAGTTCCGCGCCGACGGACTGACGGTGATGCTGGCGGCCGCCGATACCTTTCGCGCCGCGGCGGTCGAGCAATTGAAAATCTGGGGCGAGCGCACCGGCTGCCCAGTGGTGGCGCGCGACGGCGAAGGCGGCGACCCGGCCGGCCTCGCCTATGACGCCATGGCGCGCGCCCACGACGAGGGCATCGACGTGCTGCTGATCGACACGGCGGGGCGATTGCAGAACAAAGCCAACCTGATGGCCGAACTGCAGAAAATCGACCGCGTGGTGAAGAAGCTCGATACGGCCGCGCCGCATACCCGCCTCCTGGTGCTCGACGCGACGACCGGGCAAAACGCCCATTCCCAGGTCGAGATCTTCCGCGACGCCGTCGATATCGACGGCCTCATCGTGACCAAGCTCGACGGCACCGCCAAGGGCGGCGTGCTGGTGGCGCTGGCCCAGCGCTTCGCCCTGCCGGTCCATGCCTTGGGCGTCGGCGAGGCGGTCGAGGATCTGCGCCCGTTCGAAGCGCGCGAATTCGCCCGCGCGCTGATGAATCTGGATTCTTAGTACCCTCTTTCATAGTTCAGTGGTACGTAGGACGGCGCTCGGAGGTTGCCGGCGAGGAGCGCGGCCCGAAAGGGTCGCTTTTCCCGCTCCCTCGGGGCGTCGGCAACGCTCGCCGATGCGCCGACATCGCCTTCCCGTCCCCTCCTGCCGAGGAAACGGGAAAAGCGATCCTACGTGCCACTGAACTATGAAAGAGGGGACTAAAGCCCGTCCGTCATATCCGGCGTGAAATCGCCGCTCTCGCCGTCGGGATTGGTGAAGGGCGCGAACACGGTCGTGTCCTTCACTTCAGCATATTGCGTTAGCGCCCAGCGCACCGAAGGAAAGGCGAGATCGCGCCACGGAATCTCATCCGCCGTGAACAGGCCGACCTCCTGGCTCTCAACGCCGGCGAAAATCGCCTCGCTCAACAGCTCGGCGCGGTAGATGAGCTGCACCTGGCTGATGCGCGGAATGTTATAGACCGCGAGCAGCGCGTCGAGGCGAAGCTCGGCGCCGGCTTCCTCGCGCGCCTCCCTGAGCGCGCCCTCTTCGGTGCTTTCGTTGATCTCGAGATAGCCCGCCGGTATCGTCCAATAGCCGAGGCGCGGCTCGATGGCGCGGCGGCACAAGAGGATGCGGTCCGCGCGCGCGGCGACGGCGCCGACCACGACCTTGGGGTTTTCGTAGAGGATGTAGCCGCAGCCATCGCAAACCAGGCGCTCCATATTGTCGCCCGCCGGGATGGTGCGCCGGATCGGCCCGCCTGTTTCCGGATAGCTCGCCATGCTATCGATTATGCGGCGCCCCCGGCATCGCCGCAACCGAGACATTGCCGCAACCGAGACCATGCCATTCTCGGCTTCGATCCGCTACACTCCCACCAACCGACCGCCGCGAGGGGAGATAGAGAATGCGCTGGCTAGCCGCTCTGTTGATGGGGATGCTGTTGCTCCCCGTGACGCTTGGCGCCACGCTTGCCGCCGATGCCGACAGCGGCGGCAAGCGCCATGGCCTGTCGCTGTTCGGCGATCTGAAATATCCGCCCGGCTTCGGCCATTTCGAATATACCGACCCCGCCGCGCCCAAGGGCGGAGCCATTTCCCTCGCCACCACCGGCACGTTCGACAATCTCAATCCGTTCATCCTGAGGGGCGTCGAAGCGGCGGGAACGGGGCTGCCGTTTGACAGCCTGCTCGCCACCGCCCAGGACGAGCCCGACGCCGCCTACGGCCTGATCGCGCAATCGGTGGAAGTGGCGGCCGACCGCTCCTGGGTGCGTTTCGTCCTCAATCCCGAGGCGCGCTGGCATGACGGCACCGCGATCACGGCGGAGGATGTGGTGTTCACTTTCGAAACGCTGATGGCCAAGGGCCACCCCAATTATCGCCTGCTTTACGCCGATGTCGCCGGGGTAACGAAATTGTCCGAACGCGAAGTCGAATTCGCTATCGAAAATACCGAAAACCGCAAGCTGCCGCTCTTGATCGGCGGCTTGCAAATCATCTCTAAAGCCTATTACGAGGCAGTGGATTTCGACAAAACCGTGCTGACGCCGCCGCTCGGCAGCGGCCCCTATCGGATCGACGGCGTCGATCCCGGCCGCTCGATCACCTATAGCCGCGTCGATGATTATTGGGCCAGGGATTTGGCGGTCAATGTCGGGCGCCATAATTTCGCGGAGATGACCTGGGACTATTACCGCGACCGCACCATCATGGTCGAGGCGCTGAAGGCCGGCGAATTCGACTGGCATGAGGAATTCACCTCCAAGACCTGGATGACCGCCTATGATCTGCCCGCCATCGACGCCGGCGTGATGGTCAAGGAAGTGCTGCCGGATAACACGCCATCCGGCGTGCAGGCTTTTTTCGTCAACACCAGGCGCGACAAATTCAAGGACCCGCGGGTCCGCCGCGCGCTCTCGCACGCCTTCGATTTTGAATGGACCAACAAAAATATTTTCTACGGCCTCTACGACCGCATGGCGAGCTATTTCGAGAATTCCGATTTGGCGGCGCGCGGGCTGCCCGACGGCGCCGAGCTCGCCCTGTTGGAGCCCTATCGCGGGCGCGTGCCGGAAGAAGTTTTTGCTGAGGAATTCAAACCTCCGGCGACCGACGGCTCGGGCCGCAACCGGCGCAATTTGCGCGAAGCAAGCAAACTGCTCGACGCTGCCGGTTGGACACTCAGCGAGGGTGCGCGCGTCAACGCCGCCTCCGGCGAGGCGCTGACGCTTGAAATCCTCTATTTCTCGCCCACCTTCGAGCGCGTCTTCGGGCCCTATGCGCGCAATCTCGAGCGCCTCGGCATCACGGTCAATCTGCGCCTGGTCGATCCATCGCAATATATCAAAAGGCTGGAGGATCACGATTTCGATATCACCACCCGGCGCTTCGTGCAGCAGCTCTCGCCGGGCGCGGAACTGTGGAGCTATTTCGGCTCCGCCTCGGCCGACCAGCGCGGCGCGCTCAATTCGGCCGGCATCAAGGACCCGGTGGTCGACGAGCTGATCGCCAGGATTCTCGCCGCGCCCGACCGCGCCAGCATGAAGGTGGCCGCGCGCGCCCTCGACAGGGTGCTGCTGTGGGGCCATTACATCGTGCCGCAATGGTTCAAGGGCTCGCATGGTCTGGTCTATTGGAACAAGTTCGCCCGGCCCGCCATCCTGCCCAAATACGCGCTCAGCCTAGACACCTGGTGGTTCGATGCGGCGAAAGCCGAAAAATTGACCGCCTACCGGAAATCGGTTAATTGACGCCATGCGGCGTGCGCGAATTTTATTCCTCGTTCTGCTCGTCTGCGCCGGCTTCGCCCTCGCCGGAGCGGGGCTTGGTGCGGCGGCGGCGGAGGGCGGTTATTCCGGCCATGGCGTGGCGATGCACGGCACGCCCAAATACGGCCCCGATTTCAGCCATTTCGATTATGTAAATCCCGACGCGCCCAAGGGCGGCGATGTGCGGCTGTCGCAGACCGGCACCTTCGACAGCCTCCATCCGTTCATTCTGAAAGGCGTATCCGCCGGATTTCTCGGCCTCACCTTCGAAACCCTGATGGCCGGTTCACGCGACGAGGCGTTCTCGGAATATGGCCTGATCGCCGGCCGGGTCGAATTTCCCGCCGACCGCTCCTCGGTCACCTTTACCCTGCGCGAGGAAGCGCGCTGGCATGACGGCACGCCAATCACCGTCGCTGATGTGATCTTTTCCTTCGAGGCGCTGACCAAGAAGGGCAACCCTTTTTACCGGGTCTATTACGCCGATGTTTCGAAGGTCGAGGATTTGGGCGGGGGCCAAGTGAAATTCAGCTTTTCCGCCGGCGAAAACCGCGAGCTGCCGCTCATCATGGGCCAGCTCGCCATCCTGCCCAAGAAATATTTCGCCGCCCATGATTTCGAGAAGACCACGCTCGAGCCGATCCTCGGCAGCGGCCCCTACCGGGTCGATTTCGTCGATGTCGGGCGCGCCATCTCCTACCGCCGCGTCGATGATTACTGGGGCGCTGATTTGCCGGTCAACCGCGGCCGCAACAATTTCGATTCGATCCGCATCGATTATTACCGCGACGATGCGGTGGCGCTGGAAGCCTTCAAGGCGCATGAGCTCGACTGGCGCCTGGAAAACACCGCCAAGGTGTGGGCGACGGCCTACGGTGGGCCGGCTATTGACGCCGGCCTGATCGAGAAAGTCGAAATAGCGCATGACCAACCGACCGGCCTCAGCGCTTTCGCCTTCAATACGCGCCGGCCCTTATTCGCCGATCGGCGCGTGCGCGAGGCGCTGGGGCTCGCCTTCGATTATGAATGGACCAACAAGAATCTGTTTTTCGGCACCTATACGCGGACCAGAAGTTATTTCTCAAACTCCGAACTGGCCTCGCGGGGATTGCCGGGCGAGGCGGAATTGGCGCTGTTGGAGCCCTATCGCGGGCGCATCCCGGAAGAGGTGTTCAGCACGGAGTTTGTGCCGCTGATCACGGATGGCTCGGGAAAGATACGGCGCTCCTTGCGCGCCGCCAACAAGCTGTTGCGCGCCGCCGGCTGGGCGGTGGTGGATGGCAGGCTGGTGCATGGCGAGACCGGCGCGCCGTTCGAATTCGAGTTTCTGCTGCAATCGGGCGGCGCGTTCGAGCGTATCGTGCAGGCCTTTGCGCGCAATCTCGAGCGTCTCGGCATTACCGTGAAACTGCGCATGGTGGACCCGGCGCAATATCAGAACCGGGTCCAGGATTTCGATTTCGACATGATGTGGGGCGGCTTCGGCCAGTCGCTCTCGCCGGGCAACGAACAGCGTGATTTTTGGGGCAGCGCCGCCGCCGACGTGCCGGGCAGCCGCAATCTTGTCGGCATCCGCGACCCCGTCGTCGATGAACTGATCGAGACCATCATCGCCGCGTCCGACCGCGAAGCGCTGATCGCAGCTTCCCGGGCTCTCGACCGGGTGTTGCTATGGAGCCATTATGTGGTGCCGCTCTGGCACCTGCGCTCCCATCGTCTGGCCTATTGGGACGTCTTCGGTCGGCCCGAGGTGACGGCGCGCTACGATCACGGCTTCCCCAGCGCCTGGTGGATCGATGCCGATCGCCAGCAAGCCATTGAGCGCGGTGAGAAGAGCCTAGGTAAGTAACAGGGCGGGTACGACAGCCGATGTTCGCCTATCTCATCCGCCGCCTGCTGCTCATCATCCCGACTTTGTTCGGCATCATGGTGATCAATTTTTTCATCGTACAGGTGGCGCCGGGCGGACCGGTAGAGCAGGTCATCGCCGAGCTTACCGGCACCGCCGTCGATGTCACCGCCCGCATATCGGGTTCGCAAGTCGGCGAGACCGGTGCGGTCGGCCAAACCGCCGGCGCCGCGCAAGGCGACATCACCAGCAAATATCGCGGTGCGCGCGGCCTCGATCCGCAACTCATCAAGGATCTGGAAAAGCAGTTCGGCTTCGACAAGCCGATGGGCGAGCGCTTCCTGTTGATGATGGGGCGCTATGTGCAATTCGATTTCGGCGAGAGTTTCTTCCAGGACCGAAGGGTCGTGGACCTTGTGGTGGACCGGCTGCCGATCTCGATTTCGCTCGGCCTGTGGACGACGCTGCTCGCCTATTTGATCTCCATACCGCTCGGCATCGCCAAGGCGGTGCGCGACGGCTCGCGCTTCGACGTGTGGACCAGTGGCGCCATTTTCGTCGGCTATGCGATACCGGGATTTCTCTTTGCCGTGCTTCTCGTGGTGCTGTTTTCGGGTGGCAATTACCTCAGTTGGTTTCCGCTGCGCGGCCTCCATTCGAGCGATGCCGACACTTACTCGCTCGGCGCCTATATCATCGATTATTTCTGGCACCTGGTGTTGCCCGTCACCGCCATGGCGATCGGCGGATTTGCCACCCTCACCATGCTGACCAAGAATTCCTTTCTCGAAGAGATCAACAAGCAATATGTAATCACCGCGCGCGCCAAGGGCCTGACCGAACGCCGGGTGATGTACCGCCATGTCTTTCGCAACGCCATGTTGATCGTGGTCGCCGGATTTCCCTCCGCCTTTATCGGTATCCTGTTTACCAGCTCGCTGTTGATCGAGATAATTTTCTCGATCAACGGGCTCGGGCTGCTCGGTTATGAAGCCCTGGTCGGGCGCGATTATCCGATCATATTCGGCTCGCTGTTCTTCTTCACCCTGCTTGGATTGGTGGTCAATCTGATCGGCGACATGATGTATGTGGTGATCGACCCGCGCATCGATTTCGAACGGCGCGAGGTTTAGGCAGTGTCCTTTCGCTTGTCACCGATGGCGCGGCGGCGGCTGCGCAATTTCAAGGCCAACCGGCGCGGCTATATCTCGATGTGGATCTTTCTCGTTCTGTTCGTCCTGTCGGCGCCGGCCGAGTTCATCGCCAACGACAAGCCGCTGATCGTCAAGTTTGACGGCGAATATTATTTTCCCGTCGTCTCCAGCCATGCCGAAACCGAATTCGGCGGCGAGTTCGAAACCGAGGCCGATTACCGCGATCCGTTCGTGCAGGAACTGATCGAGGAAAAGGGCTGGATGCTGTGGCCGGCGGTGCCCTACGACCATCAGACCATCAATTACGATCTGCCGACGCCGGCACCCTCGCCGCCGTCAGCGGCCAATCCGCTCGGCACCGACGACCAGGGGCGCGATGTTTTGGCGCGGGTGATCTACGGCTTCCGCATATCGGTTCTGTTCGGCCTCATTCTGACGCTCGCGAGCTCCGTCGTCGGCATCGCCGCCGGCGCCGTGCAGGGATATTTCGGCGGCCTGCTGGACCTCTTCTTTCAGCGCTTTATTGAGATCTGGTCGGGATTGCCGACACTTTTCATCCTGATCATCGTCGCCAGCATAATTGTGCCCAGTTTTTGGACCTTGCTGGCGGTGCTGTTCGTGTTTAGCTGGATGAGTCTGGTGGGCGTGGTGCGCGCGGAATTCCTGCGCGTGCGCAATTTCGAATATATCCGCGCCGCGCGTGCCTTGGGCGTCAACGACCGCACCATCATGTGGCGCCATGCGCTGCCCAACGCCATGGTCTCGGCCCTGACCTTCCTGCCGTTTATCCTCACCGGCTCGATCACCACCCTGACCTCGCTCGACTTTCTCGGCTACGGCTTGCCGCCGGGCTCGGCCTCTCTGGGTGAGCTGTTGCAGCAGGGCAAGGCCAATATGCATGCGCCGTGGCTCGGCTTCTCCGGCTTCATCGCCATCGCCGTCATGCTGAGCCTGTTGATCTTCGTCTTCGAAGCCGTGCGCGACGCTTTCGATCCGCGCAAGCTGGTGGCGTGATGGTGAGCGCCAATCTGCTTCGCGTGCGCGGCCTCGACGTCATGTTCAGCTCGAGCGCCGGCGTCACCCATGCGGTCAAAGGCGCCTCCTTCGATATCGAGCGCGGCAAGACCCTGGCGCTAGTCGGCGAGAGCGGCTCGGGCAAGTCGGTCACGGCACTTTCCATTCTCCAGCTGCTTCCCTATCCCGTGGCGTCGCACCCGAACGGCTCGATCCTGTTCGAGGGCGAGGAGATGCTCGGCGCTTCCGAGCGGCGTTTGCGCAAGGTGCGCGGCAACCGCATCTCGATGATCTTTCAGGAGCCGATCACCTCGCTCAATCCGCTCCATTCGATCGGCCGCCAGGTCGCCGAGGCGATCATGCTGCACCGTTCCTTGCCCAAATCGCAGGCCTATCGCCGCGCCGAGGAGCTCTTTGAGCTGGTCGCGCTGGGCGAGACCGCCAAGCGGCTCAAGGCCTTTCCGCACGAGTTTTCCGGCGGTCAGCGCCAGCGTGTGATGATCGCCATGGCGCTTGCCTGCGAACCCGATCTGCTCATCGCCGACGAGCCGACGACGGCGCTCGACGTCACCGTGCAGGCCGAAATATTGCGCCTTCTCAACGATCTTCAGACCCGCCTCGGCATGGCCATGCTGATGATCACCCATGACTTGAATATCGTGCGCCACATGGCCGATGAGGTCTGCGTCATGAAGGACGGCGAGATCGTCGAGGCTGGCGCGACGAAGCAAATCTTCGAGACGCCCGACCATGAATATACCCAGCATCTGCTCGCCGCCGAGCCCAAGGGCGAGCCGCTCGAAGTCAGTGAGGCGGCCGAGGAGGTCATGGCGTGCGACGATCTCAAGGTGCATTTTCCGATCAAGGGCGGCGTGATGCGCACCACGCGCGGTTACGTCAAGGCGGTCGACGGGATGACGATCTCGGTGCGCGAGGGGCAGACGGTGGGCGTCGTCGGCGAGAGCGGTTCGGGCAAGACGACGCTCGGCATGGCGCTCTTACGCCTTGAGCGCAGCCAGGGGCCGATCCGCTTCCAGGGCAAGAATATTCAGGGCCAGAACTTCAAGCAGATGCTGCCGCTGCGCCGCAGTATGCAGATCGTTTTTCAGGACCCTTACGGCTCGCTTAGCCCGAGACTGTCAATTGGACAAATTGTCGAGGAGGGCCTCAAGGTTCACGCCCGGGATATGAGCCGCGAGGAACGCCGCGCCACCATCGGCGAGACGCTCGAGGAAGTCTGCCTCGATCCGGCGAGCCAAGACCGCTATCCGCATGAATTTTCCGGCGGTCAGCGCCAGCGCGTCTCGATCGCCCGGGCGCTGGTGCTGAAGCCGCGCCTGATCGTGCTCGACGAGCCGACTTCGGCGCTCGACATGTCGGTGCAGGCGCAGATCATCGATCTGCTGCGCGATCTGCAGCGCCGCCACGGCTTGGCCTACTTGTTTATCAGCCATGATCTGAAGGTGATCCGCGCGATCAGCCACGAGGTGGTGGTGCTGCGCGCCGGCAAGGTCATGGAGCAGGGCCCGGCGGTGCAGATCTTCGATGCGCCGCGCCACGAATATACGCGCACCCTGATGGCGGCGGCGTTCGAGCTCAGGGCCGGCGCCGTGTAATAACACGTATAAGTAGAATTATTAAACGAATCATTAACCATAAATCTTCACGATTCACAAATCCCTTGTTGCTAAATTGTTGCTACTTTAGCCACCATGGGGGAAGTCCGGCCGAGCGACATGTCCGCTGAGGAAATCCACCATGTCCGTCAACTCGATTGCAACCACGATCACCAGCGCCGCGCCTCCGGGCAGCACGGCGCTGAAGAGATTGTCGTTCGGCGCCCGCTTGGTGGCCGAGAGCGACCGCATCGTGACGGCCGGGGTGGATGCCACGCTGGCGCGCGAAATCCAGCAGCTCAAACAGGCGAGCAGAAATGCCGGCGAGGTGTCGTCGATCCTGCAGGCCGCCGCGGCGTCGGTGACGTTGATCGACGGCAACCTGACGCGCATGGCGGAATTGGCCGATCAAGCCACGGTGGTCGGCCTGTCGAGCGCCGAGCGCGCGATATTGCATGAGGAATTCGCCGCTGAGCGCCAGCGCATCGACAAATTTGCCGCCGCCGCCAAATTCGCCGACACCGCCATCCTCGACGGCAGCAACACGTTCACCGCGTCATCGGTGGGCAGCAATATTCAATCCGGCGATGGCATCCAGGCTTTGACCTTCGATTCCAGGGCCGGCGGCGAGTTTGTCGCGTCGGGCGATACGATCGCCGTGGAATTCGATTCGACCAGCGACATATTCACCGTCACCAATCTTTCGACCGGCCGCAGCGCCACTTCGCAGGCCGTCGCGGCGGCGCCGGGCGCCGGTGAGACCAGCGATATCGTCATCGAGGAATTCGGTCTCACCATCCAGCTCAATTCGAGTTTTTCCCTGTCGAGCGATATTTCGGCCAACAACACGCTTCAAGTGAGCGGCAGCGCCACCAATCAGGTCGATCTGGCGTTGCGCATCGGCACCGGCGCCGGCCCGGGTGATGAAATTTCGGTCGATGTGCAGCGCATTCGGGTGGAGACCCTGTCCTCGGCGCTGCAATTCGATGATCTGCTGACTCTTTCCGGCGCCGCCGACGCGGCCGTCAACGTTAAGACCGCGCAGGAAGTTGTCGACAGATTTCACAGCGCCATGCAGGCCGGCCAGAGCCAGATCAGCTTCGCCCTCGATAACATCGACAACATGGTCAACAATTACGAAGCCGCCAACGCCAATCTAATCGACATCGCCAACAGCGCCACCCAGGAATTGCTGCACCAGGTCGTCGCCGAGAATGTCAATTCGGTACTGTCCTCGACCGACAGCGTGTCCGATGCGTTGGCCAAGATCCCCGGACTGGCTCAGCTTCCCAAGGGTGAACAGTCGGCCTTGCTGGCCGGTGGCGTGCAAAAACTGGCCAGCCTTATTCAAAAATAGCGCTGCAGAATTTCTTCGTAAATTTCTACCAGCGCGTCGAGCGCCGCCAGTTCGACATATTCGTCCGTCTTGTGCATGGTGCGGCCGATCAGGCCGAATTCGGCGACCGCGCAATGGTCCTTGATGAAGCGCGCATCCGAGGTGCCGCCGGTCGTGCTGAGCTCGGGCACCCGGCCGGTCGCCGCCTCGACGGCATTCGAGATCAGCGCGCTCAATTCCCCGGGCGGGGTCAGGAAGGCCTCGCCGGTGACCTCGATATCGAGCTCGTAAGCGCCGCCCACGGTGTCGAATTGCTGGTGCAGCCAGGCCGTCAGGCTGGCCGAGGAGTGGCTGTCGTTGAAACGGATATTGAACGCCGCCTCGGCCTTGGCCGGGATGACGTTGGCCGCCTGGTTGCCGACATCGATGCTGGTGATCTCGATATTGCTGGGCTGGAAATGGGCGCTGCCTTCGTCGAGGCGCGCCGCGCTCAAGCCGCCCAGCATGGCGATCAGGCGCGGCAGCGGATTATCGGCCAATTGTGGATAGGCCGCGTGGCCTTGCGTGCCGAAGACGCTAAGACGGGCGTTCAGGCTGCCGCGCCGGCCGATCTTGATCATATCGCCGAGCTGCTCCGGGTTGGTCGGCTCGCCGACCAGGCAGACATCGATGCGCTCGCCGCGCGCCTCCAGCCAGTCGAGCAATTTGCGCGTCCCGTTGACCGCCGGGCCTTCCTCGTCGCCGGTGATGAGCAGGCTGATCGAGCCGTTCCAACCATCCGCATGGGAGGTGAGAAAGCGCGCCGCCGCGGCGACGAAGGCGGCGATCGCGCCCTTCATGTCGCAGGCGCCGCGGCCGTATAATTTGCCGCCCTGCACTTCGGCGCCGAACGGCTCCTCGCGCCAACCGCTTTTGTCTCCCGCCGGCACCACATCGGTGTGCCCGGCAAAGCAGAAATTGGGCACGGCGGTGCCGAGGCGCGCATAGAGGTTATCGACCGGCGCGCTTTCCGGCGCCTCGCCGAGCACGCGGTGACAGGTAAAGCCAAGCTCTTCCAGGGCCGCCTGCAACACGTCCAGCGCCCCGGCGTCATCGGGCGTTACCGAGGGGCAGCGGATCAAGGCGCGGGCCAACTCCAATGGCTGGTCAAGCCCTGCCATGGCGGCTCAACTCCGCAGCAATTCGTTGATCGATGTCTTGCTGCGAGTCTGGGCGTCGACGCGCTTGACGATCACGGCGCAGTAGAGGCTCGGTCCCGCCGTGCCGTCGGCCAGCGCCTGCCCCGCCATGCTGCCCGCGACGACGACCGAATAGGCCGGCACGCGGCCGTAAAAGACTTCGCCGCTACGGCGGTCGATGATGCGCGTCGAGGCGCCCAGGTAAACCCCCATGCTGAGCACCGAACCCTGCTCGACGATGACGCCCTCGGCCACTTCGCTGCGGGCGCCGATAAAGCAATCATCCTCGATGATGACCGGGTTTGCCTGCAGCGGCTCCAACACGCCGCCGATGCCGGCGCCGCCCGAGATATGGCAATTGGTGCCGATCTGGGCGCAACTGCCGATCGTCGCCCAGGTATCGACCATGGTCCCTGCGCCGACATAGGCGCCGAGATTGACGAAGCACGGCATGAGAACCACTTCGGGCGCGATATGGGCCGAATGGCGCACGATCGCTCCCGG